>WNFV01000810.1_pt1 | contig 48379 bp, 39 predicted proteins | sample 5400101 | NCBI WGS metagenome assembly WNFV01 (sample SAMN13153361, study PRJNA577476) | soil metagenome | isolation source: 115 cm soil or saprolite under grassland replicate 1 | place: USA:California | collected 2016-06-15
CTCGCACAGAACGCGAGCTTCCCACATTCCCACAGCCGATCATCGTTCTTTCAGATGAGAAGAGCGTAGAATGAACCGCCCTCAGGTGGTCTACTTTCCGACCGGCTCACTGGTCTAGTTTCCGAGCGGCGCGCGCACGCAGACGAAGCGGGGCGCTTGTTCGAGTCACGGCGGCGTTGCGACGTGGCTTACTGACGCGAAGGACGACTCCAAGGCCTCGGCGAAGGCGACCAAAGCCGAAACGAAGGACGCTGAGAAGACTACGAAGCAGACGACCAAGACCGCAACCAAGGCGTCCAGCGGAGCCCCCGCGAGTGCAACCGCCAGGTTTAAGACGGCACCTTCAGTTACGCCAAGTAACATCGTGGCGACTGCTCACATCATGGCGGTGTTGCGGAGTGGTACAAATAGCGGATGGCGATCAGGATTCTCTATAGCTCGCTCGCACCGACGGCACAGGCTGTTGCCGAACACGCGACGCGTGCAGCGATCGGCAGCCGCCCTGGCGATTGGAGCGTGTGCTTCATCGAGCCGCCGCGTCAGCCGCTGTGCGTCATTGTGATCGACGGCCCAAATGGATTCACCCACACCTGGTGCTTCGATCCCGATGATGTGCGGTACGAAATCATTCGGGGCTCCGTCCGAAGGGATCTGAGCGAATCGGCGACCTAGCGCCCCATCCCTTTGCATGCGACGATTCCAGCCGGCGTCAGCCGCCTCGTACATTGGCGGGATCGGCCAACGTTCCGGCAACCGGATTGAGTCGGCGCTGGAAGTGGCGCTGTACACGGCGTGCTGTCCACACAAGGGCCATTCTGCAATGCGCGGTCGCCAGAGACGGACCTCGTTCGATCATATGTGTACGGCTCGTTACACTCGCTTGACCTGCACACGCGCCTCGTCGCCATGCCCTCTGGTCAAGACTGGATAGATCTGCGTGGAGATCAGGTCCCCACGTTCGATCTCGCCGGAACCTGAGACATCGATGTGGACGCTCACTGAGTACATTCTACGGCTGTCAACACGTTCACCTGGAATCTCGACCGCGAAAGGCAACGCTGTACCGGGAGATAGCGAGACGTCAGATTGGCGTTGCTCGCCAACGATGACGGTGGGAGCATCAGCCCGCGAAATGTCTTCCACACGCACGATAACGTTGGCAGCCGTAGCCGGGGCACCGGTGGCGGGTAGAACGATTTCACCCCGAACGATAGGCATCGGTGGGACGACACATTCTATGCTTACGAACGATCGAGGTCTATCAACAGCTCAGCCATGGCTTGGGTCATCGGCTGACCTGTTCGTTCTTCGACAAAGCGCCATTCTCCGGCTGGGTTTATCTCGAGAAAAATATTCTGACCGTCTCGCGTGCGACGAAGATCGATAGCGCCGTACACAAGGCCCAATCGGTTCATCAACGTTCGGATTTGCTGTTCGGTCGTCGGATCCAGCTCAGTAGGGCTGAAGCTCGCCGCTTCCATATCTAGTCGATAATCAACCTTGTACGCATCGGCGGTGGTTTGTATCGCCGTCGCGTACAGCCGTGGCCCGATGACAGTCACACGGATGTCCTCGACTGCTGGCACATATTCCTGAAATATGACCGGCGCGAGCTGAACACGATCAAGGAGTCCGAGTTCAGTATCTCTCAGAACACGCGTTTCTCGCCAACATTCTTCGGACGCGAGGAATGTCTTGTAGACCGTGCGGCTTGGGCCCAATTCCGCGATGAACTCTCGTGCTGTTTCAGGGTTGTTGGTGATAACGGTTCGTGGAATCAACAGCCCTGATTTCGCCGCGACGCTCAATTGGTACGGTTTATGATGCGCTAACTCGTCGAGTCCTGGAGGATTCACCCAGGTGAGATCGACCGCCGCCCAGAGTCCTGCGATTGCCTCATGGCATTCCGTATACGTAAATGAGATTGCGTCTGGTGACAGTTCCGGATGCAATGTGAAGGGTTGCGGTCGTCGCCACCAGCCGGCGCGACACGAGGCAAGATCGACGGCTGCTCCATTCTGACGAAACTCGAACGTTTGTCGTGCGGTTGAAAACCGCTCTGTAAGCGTGGCGGTCCGTGGAAACGTGGCCGTGTCGACCAGGGTAGCAGGGTGCCCGCTTCGACTAAGTTCGTGAAGCACACCTGTCGCATGCTCGTCTTTTCGATGTGACACGACAAGAATCATTGGCGCTGCGCTACTGCCCTGATCCCCACTGCGTCAGTGTGTCTTCGTACATGCGAGCGATCGTCGCGCGTGTCTCTTGCAATCTCGCGATATCGGCATTGCCCTGGGCCACGGTCGCGGCCGCCTCCGCGATGGCAGCATCCAGATCCAACAGCTGCTGTTCGAGTGAGGATAGATACGACGCCGCTTCGGCCCCCGCAGTACTTGGCGCAGCCAAGCGCATGGCGGCGGCCGCATGGTGGGGCGTAGCGATGCTGAACGGCTGGAGGGTTCCTGGTCGGGTCGGAAACTCCGGTCGCCCGATCGGCATTGGATCAAATGCCACCTTGATCGGTCCTGGATCGCGTGGCAACTTCGGATCGCGAACAGGCTTAACGATATCGTCGCGGAGTTTCTTCACACGCATGTCGTCGCGAACCTTTTTGAAGGGAACCGGTTCATCGACAATCTTCTTCACTCCGGGTCCGGGCTCCGTCCATGGCCGCTTGATGCCACAGTTTGGATACATTGCGCGCACGGCGGCCAGGTCACCGGCGGACAAGCCGTTCCGCTGACCGATTTGCGCGTTGGGATCCGTCGGCGTGATTGTGTCCTGGCCATTCTTGGAGAACGCGGTGCGAGGATAGTGCATGATCGATCCGTACTCATACGCACCCAGATCGTCGCCATCAGTGATGTGTTGATTAAACTGCGCGGCCATGCCAGCTTGGATGTTCTGCCAGTTAATCGTCACGAACAGATCGCGGTCCTCACGACTTTGTTCGTGCCAAAGCCCAACCGTGTGACCGATCTCGTGGATTGCATTGCCCGTGCTGCAACCAGCGCCGAGACTGATGGTCTGCTGGCCCCCTTGCATGCCCACCAGCGACCAACAGCCGCCAGCATCCGTGAATCTCACATAATTTGGAAATTGCCCGGCATTCGCGGCCGTGCGGAGCGGAAAACGAAAGGTGGTATTTGCCTCCCAGTGGGCGATTGCATCCGTCACACGTTGTTGATTCGGAAGAGCGGGGTCGATCTCATACGGAATTCGGCAATCCGGCCACCGAAACTGACTTCCGGTAATCCCGACGCCAAACGCGACATCTGGTTGGCCAGTGACCGCTTCCCGGGCGGCGTCCGTCGCGCGCTGAACGGCTTCAACGCGTCCTAGCGCGATGTCGCCTTCGACAATGGCCATCCCTTCGACTTCGTAGTACACGACCGACTTGTTCGTGAACGTGACGCCGGACAGCACGGCGGTGCCCATCCGAGGCGCGCCTCGAAATTCTCCCCCGCCGTACTCTCCACCACCGTCAGTTCCGGGACGATCGGGTTCACGGGATTCATTCTCCCTGTCGGCGCCGGGGTTGCGTTTCGCCATGATCCCTCCTCTGTCTCCACGCGCCTTTCAGCGGCGGAGAGCATCGTGGAGAGCAACGCTCGTCGCATTTGCCGTTCCGGTCAATTCAGAACGCTTTTCGAAAACGCAGGAATATTTTTCGATCGGCAGCTAATCAGCTGGTCGATGCCGAAAAATGATCACGATACTGACGAGGTGTGAGGCGTGTGAGCCGCTCAAACGAACGGTAGAAGTTCGCGATCCCACTGTACCCAACGGCGACGGCGATCATCTTGATCGGTTGGTCGGAGGAGCCCAGCAGTTCTTCCGCCGCGCGGACTCGCTGCGAGATTAGGAAATGGTGGATAGAAACGCCGGTTAACCGCTTGAACGCGGCTCCAAGCGTGGTGCGATTGCAGCGAACGTGTCGCGCTAAGACTCGAACTGTCCACGGCTTGTAGTACTCAGTTTCGAGCAGGAACCTCGCATCGCGTGCCGCCGATTCGTGCGCAAATGGTCGCGTTGCTGGGTTCGACTTCGACTGCGTATCTACCTGATCCCAGAGTTCGCCGCCTAACCCACGCATCAGCAATTTCTCCAAGCGGGTCAATGGCGGCGGAAGTTCTCTCAAAAAGTCAAAGAGTTCGTGAGGTTCCACAGTGCCGTCCAGAAATCGACAGGCGAAGACTTGTGCGTCACGAACGATTGAGTACAGCCATTCCGGTCGAACGGACAGTCCTCCCGGAATCAACAATGGCGCGAAATGGGAACGCATCTCTCAGTCCGGAAAACCAGCGACGCCTCGAGGTGTGATGGCCGCCTCGCTCCCGTCAGCGCCACGTGCATTCAAACGTGTGAGAGGCGGATTATAGGTCGCTTAGGTGGAGCCGCGATCGTCTTTTCACCAACGGATTTGAACCAGGTGCCTATTTCCGTAGCCGACACTGGTAGGACCGGCCGCGTTTCGAAAGCCAAACCATTGGCCGCCGCAGCCAATCCATTGGCTCGTAAAATTTTGAAGCGCTGGGAACGTCGTTCGTGCGCATACTCGCGTCCTCTCGCTCCCATCCGACTCATCAGCGTCAACGGAGGCCCGTTATGAAGCGCCTCGTGCTCTCACTCGGCCTCGTTGTCTTAGTGACGCACGGACCCGCCACCCCGAACGCTGGGAATGCGCTTGATGCGTCCGTCTCGGTGCACGCCGATACCGCGCTGGCGCCGGCGAGCGTGCCAGCGCACGACGGGCAAGTTGATACCGAGAAGATTACCGTCTACGTCACCCGTACAGGTGCGAAGTACCACCGCGATGGCTGTCGGTATCTTTCGCGCAGCAAGATCGCGATGTCGCTCAAGGAAGCGGCGAAACGATTCGATCCGTGCAAGGTGTGCCGACCGCCAGTACTCACGAAGTAGTCAGCGACTGTGAACTCCTTCTTTAGGTAGATACAGGTACATACATGGTGCGTCGAATCATTGGGGGCCTTCTGCTGGCACTGGCGTTCCCGCGTCTCGCGGCAGCGCAGTCGTGTGGTGGCGTGGAACGGTGGGCCGTGAAGGTCGGTTCAGATACGGCCGCCAGTTCGATCAACATCACGAACAGAGTCCCGACGACGCTCCATGATCTGGTGCATCTGTTCCGACCGACGTTGCCCACCGATGACGGCACCCGCTTGAGCCAGGAGCGCACGGTTCGGATGGTGGATGCTCGATTGGTGAAGTTCAAGATGGAAGCCGGGAAGACCGGTGATGCTGACTTCCATCTCGTGATCTCCGACGACACCTTGCAGTTCTCGACGACCGACGTTTCGCCTCACAGCTTTGTGGCCGAAATCGTCAATCCTGACTGCGTGGGCGGACGACACGACCAGGTTCAGACGCCCAGTCAGTTTCAAAATCAGTTGGTGGACGTCCATGCAAAGTTCACGAATCAGTTTCCCAACATGGACACCGATGGGAGCTGGAACGCGGCCGGCGGGATTCCGGTTCGCCTGACGGGGATCGGATTCTTCGATCGACCCCACGGGCAGACCGGGCGGGCCTTGAACGGCCTGGAATTGCATCCGCTGCTGGACATCGACTTCAGCCCAGGGACGATGACGGTCGCCCCGACACCGGCAGGCTTACTGCAGAATCCAGGGTTCGAGAGCGGCAACCAGGGTTGGACGACCTCGCCTGACGTCATCTCAGACGATCAGAACCAACCACCCCACAGCGGCAATGCCAAGGCCTGGCTGGGCGGGTACGGGGAGACGCATACCGATCGGCTGTCGCAGGGCGTCACGCTGCCAGCGACCGCATCAGGGATCTCATTGACGTTCTTCCTTCATGTGTCAACCGAGGAGCACACCACAACGCAGTCATTCGATACGCTGCGCGTGCAGGTCCGCCGGGCGAATGGCCAAGTGACGACGCTGAAGACATCCTCGAATCTCCAGGCCCAGCCAGGGTTTAGCCTTCAGACGGTGGACCTCACGTCCTTTCGAAGCCAGACCGTCAGGATTCAGCTCGTCGCGACGGAAGATGAGGGCTCAATGACGAGCTTCATCGTGGACGACGTTGCGATCGTGATCGAATCATGGCGTCTGTGCGTTTTGAGAAGTGATCGACACTTGATCCGTGCCGTTCGCCGAATGTATCGAGGCGCAGGTGTTTTCGTACAGCAATCGTGTCCACGGTCGAACCCGGCAACAAATCGGTGGGAGACGGTTATGAACATTCGATCGTTCGCACCCGTGATATTTGCTGGCGTCGTAGGATCAGCCGCGTGCGCACCGTCGAGCGAACCGCCCGCGCAAGTGCCGGTCGAACTCGACATTACGCAGAGCGCCCCAGAATTCGAAGTCGGGAGCGACGTCGCATTCACGGTCACGCTCAAAAACGACCTGGGGCAGCCCATTACCGCTCGAAGTGATACGCCGGTCATTTTGACGTCGCCAGCTCTTGGTTCGCTCAACGCAGTCATTCCTGAGGGATCGCAATCGGCCGTCGTGCATTGGAGAGCCGACAAGCCAGGAATCTTTCAGGTTCGAGCGACCGCCCATGACATGGCGCCGAAAGCCGTCTTGGTGCCCGTGAAGGCGGCTTCACCACGCCCACAAAACGAATCATCGGATGTGAAACCTCCGCCGCAGGCGATCGACGAAGCGCGACCGACGATGAAAACCATCATTCCGCCGGCTCCCGGCGCTGCAGGCCGCGGTGCGACGGTGTCGGTGGACGAGCACACGACCAAGAGAAGTCGATCGACGATCTCTCGCAATCCGGCGACGAGTGAGATTGCCCCGGGAGCAGCGACTGCAGCGTCGGCCCGCGTCCACCCCACATCCGAGACCGCGACTTCCTCGACGGCTTCGTCCTCCATATCAGCGATCAACGCTCCTGCTCCGGATGGGCCTGTGCTCAAGCTGTACGTCGAACCAGAGCCCGTCGACGCCGTGAATCGAGTGTGGAGCGCCGACATATCTTTCATGCTCGAATCTGCGACTGGCGTGCTCAGGACGGCTCCAGAGGATGTGCAGATTGACGTCACGAGCCGGTTCGCTCGCGTATCACCACGTCAGGTGATTGTTCCGGCTGGCAAGGCGACCAGTCGCGCCACACCCGTTCATCTTGTCGCTGATCGTCCGGGCGAGGACCAGATCGAAGGCGTCTCCACAATCGGTCGCGCATCACAGCTCGTTCACTTTCGTCCGGCTGCGCCAACCGCGGTTGCAGTAGCGGTCTCGCCGATGCAGGTGATCAGTGATGGCCGCACGGCTGCGACGGTGAGCGTCCGTCTCGTTGATGACACAAAACGTATGCGTCCCGCCGAAGATGAGACGGAAGTTGTGCTTGTGAATAGCAGTGGGAGTTTAAAGGCAACGTCGCTGATGATACCAAAGGGTGGCAGAACGGCGGCGACCACGATCGTGTCGACGACTTGAGGTCCAGCAACGATTACCGCGGATGCTACGGATCTTGACACGGGAACAGCCGTCGTTCAATTCGTGTTGCCGATCTATTTGGTCGCGTTCGCCACGATTGGTGGGTTGTTAGGCGCGTTCGTTCGATCAGGCAACCCGTCGAAGCCTGGTCTTCGAAAGCTCGTTGAAAGTCTTGCGATCGGTGCGGTGACGGGCGTCGTCTTCTGGGCGATTCTCTTCTTCGGTGTGCTCAAAGCGGCTGCAGCGTTGCCATTTAGTCCCGCAGACGTGCCAGCGGGTAACGCGCTCGGCGCTGGGCTCTTAGGCTTTGGCGGTGGATGGCTGGGTCGAGCACTGTTTGGCCGTTCTCGATCGGGCCGAAAGCACTAAGGTGAAACCGTTGGGATAACCCGTTTGTTCGCGTTCACGCAGCCTTCACCTCGACGACGACGCCGAGGTCGCGGAGGCGCTGAAGAAGGCGCTTGGTGACCTGCTCCTTATCGCGTTGGGCAAAGTATTGATGACCGAGGTCGCGATATTCGACGCCGTCTCGAAGCATCGTTCACGTCGCTCTTGCGGCCCGGTACGTTGCGGATGTGCATCGCATTCGCGAGGACCAGCGTAAAGCCGGCTTCGAGGACATGCCAGACCGGCTTCCAATAGACGCCCGTGGCTTCCATGGCGACGTGCGTGCAGCCGTGCGTCGCGAGCCACTCGGCCAACTCGAGGAGCCCCCGGCTGGTCGCCGTCATCGTGCGATGCTCGTACGTCACCTCCGGACCCGTCGCGATCCGGACGCAGGCGGTCACGCTGCCCGCGTGCACGTCCAGTCCCGCACAGCGGGAGTACAGCACTTCCATGACACGTCTCCTTCGTCTGAGACGCTGGCGTGGAGTCCGCGTAGGCGAAATCTAAGGTGTGCACTCTCCGGCAGTGCCGGGGTCGCAATACGGGGTGCTCGCGGGACTCCGGGTCCAACTAGAGAACGGGCTCTCAGCACCAATGGCAAGCCGACCTCTGCGCCAGCGTCGCCGCACACTGTAGCGTGTTTCATGACCACGCGGGCCCGTCGCAGACGGGTGGGAAACTAAAGAGCGAGGCGCTTCACGATGCGGCCGACATGCCGCTCTACTTCCGCAGCCGAATGCCGGCGACGCTCGGGCTCTGTTTTTTGACCAATGACGTCGATGCGGAAGACGCCGCGCAAATGACCCATGAGATTGATATCTACAAGGAATTGCGCCGCACGCTGCGCGGTGCGGCTGGCTCACTATTGACCGGGCAAGCCGACGGCAGCCTCGGACCTGCGTGGGATGTCTTTCAGCTGAGCGCCTCGGGAAACCGCGAGGCCGTCGTGTCGGCGTTCCAACGCGACAGCGCGGTCGAAGCGTTCACCGTTAGGCCGATCGGGCTCCGTCCCCTCGCGACGTATCAGGTGATATCGGTCGACGGCGGTGTCCTGGGTGAGGCAATCGGCGCGGAACTGATGGCAACGGGGATCTCAGTCGTCGGATCATCGTACAGTGCCGCGCACATCCTCGTTCTCAAACAGACAAGAACACCCGACTAAGTTAGTAGATGGGTCGATCGGTCACGAACAGACAGATGAACAATGCGAGGAACAGCGCCGACACTATGAGGATCGCCTCGTGCCACCGTCGCGATTTGAAGCTGCCCAAGAGCATGAACGCTGGAAAGAGCACGGCCGAATATCGGCCAACGCCTTCGAGCGCATTGCCGGTGAGCGGGACGATGAGGCTGGCGAGGACGTACGATCCCATACCGACGCCGAGTCGTTTGAAAATCGCCGGAGTCAGGCCCAGGAAAACCAGCGCGACGACGCCGTGGAACAAACGATACGGCGCCATGTCCGACAGGAAGAAGTAGTCGTACAGCCCGTGCTTGACGACCCGCCCGATCATCTTGAGGAGCTGCTCCCAGGGGGGATGACCAAGTGAGTACCCCCAGTGGACTTGAGCCGACAGCCACGCCAGCGGATCGCCGGACAGCGTATACACATACGCGCAATAGCCTGCCAGCGCGATTGGGATCAGCAGGAGCGCGATGAATCGCCTCGCCAGCTCGCGTGCGGCGGGTTGTCCCGCCAGCGCCAGGCACGCGAGCGGCAGACCAATCGTGATTCCGTTCGGGCGCGTCAGCGTCGCCAGCGCGCCCCACAGGCCGGCCCGCCACCACCGCCCGTCGTGCGCGCGGCTGACCGCCAGTACGGTCATCAGCAGGAAGACCGACTCGGCGTAGACGCGCGTGAAGAAGAGTGAGAAGGGAAACACCGCCAGGTAAAAGATGGTGCGCCCTGCGGCTTCCCGATCTCCGGTGACGCGTTCCGTGAGGCGATGAAGCGCCAGCAAGGCGAGCGCGAATGCTGTACAGGAGATAAGAATTCCCGCCAGCCAGATCATCTTCTCCGTCCCGCCCATAGGCCAGGCGACCGCGCGCATCAACATCGGGTACAACGGGAAGAACGCGATGCTGCTTTGACCGTGCGGATTGAAGTAGTAGCCGCGGCTCGCAATGTCGAAGTACCACCCCGAGTCCCAGGCGGCGAAAATCTCCGCGAACTTCTCGTTCCTGAATGGCATTGTGAACGCGCGCACGCGCGACGGGCCGACGAAGAGCAGGTTCGCGATGAAGCCAATGGAAAACGACGCCACGCGTGTGACCACGAGCACGAAAGCGACGTCGACCATCGCCGGAGGAACGCCCCCGATCGTCATGCGCCTGATTGTGGTCAGCTGCGGCAGCGCCGACCGCCAAGGCATCTCCAGCAGGAAAAAGGGATGCCCGAGCGTGATTCGTAGCGGAACAGCGATCAGGAGGACAAGAATGGGTTTCGAGGCATCATTCAGAGTGACGAACCCGAGATCGACGCCGCCTGTCGTCAGGACGACCACGAGCGCCACGGAGTAGACCGCGATGATCAGGTCGAGCGCCAGCGCAGTCGACCGGCGGACCGACCACACGCCTCGCTCGGCGGCGGTCTCCGACCCCACGGTCAAGTGCGCCGTCGTGGAACCCTGGACTTGCATGGGGCCGGTAATCATAGCTCAGGTAGCTGGCGACAACGACCCCCTTGTCGCGCCTCGCTCCATTGGGGCGAAATGTAGCACCCCGGCTCTGCCGGGGAGGCGGTAGCAGTTTGACGTTTTCTGGAGTGTGTCCACCGTCGAGACTTCCCTCGTGAGCCGCCAAGCACACGAAAGGAAGCGTTCCGATGGACATTCGAGAGTCTGAGCCACTCGGTCTGGGAGTGCAAATACCAGGTGGTGTTTATCCCGAAGTGCCGGCGCAAGACGTTGTACGGTCAGCTGCGGCAGCACCTGGGTGAGGTGTTCCGCAAGCTGGCGATGCAGATTGAGTTCGACCACCGGGAACACGCGGACCGTGTAGAACAAACTCGACCCGCGCGGCCGAATCCGAAAGTAGGCGAGTTGGCCCGCGGGCCGCGACCGGTCAATCGGGAACTTGCCGAGTATCTGTTTAGCGGGTCTTACCCGGCAGAGCTGAACTGAGCTGTGGGTCCGAAAACGACCTCTGCTTTTTGACGGTCGTGAAGGCGGGTTCCCCCGATCGCCGACCACCTCCTTCAGGTCTCGAGCTGTTCACGTTTTACGGGGGCGAATTGAGCGATCGGAGCGAGCATCTGCGGAGAATTCCACTGGATCGCCGATGCCGATGCGGCCCGGCTCGATCACAGAGGCATACAATCCTAAGCACTGATTCGCTTCACGGACGATCGTCCGCAGCACCGACGGATCACGCGGCAAATCTGCCTGGGCATGCATCGGCATCGCGCAGCGGATCGTGGGGAGTTCCCCTTTGACGACGAAACCGCCGATGCGAATCGCCCGGCCAACCCATTCGTTCTCTACGGCACCGGTCGTGGATTCGGTGTCCACCAGCACGTTAGGTCTGAACCGCCTTGCATCCCAGTCGGCGGCCGGATTCAGCCGCGACATGAGCTGCAGCGTTGACGTTGTCAGCACGTGAATCGGGTAGAGATCGAAATACGTCCCCGGTGGCGTGTAGAACTCCCAAATGGCTGCGGGAACGTCGGACAAATCGGGCAATGGTTCCTCTGGCTCCCGCCCGAACGCCGCCCGCAGGTCCTTCTCGACCTGGCCGCGGACGATCAGCCGTTGCAGAAGACCGCGAGCCGGCCGATACGCCCACAGCCGGCCGAGCAGAGCGGAGCCTGGCTCGCGTCTGCGGTAATACGCCGTGTCTGCGGCCGGGTGCACCGGCTGGAGGCTGACGTGCCGTCCGATCAGTTCCGACAAGCGCTGCGAGGCAGCCGGTGAGTCGCTGGAGACCGTGGTACCGTCGGACAACTTGATGTCCACGTGCGGAACGTGGTCGGCACGTGGCGCTGTGCGGTACACGGCCGAACACTGCATCAGGAGGGGGTGTCGCTTCGCGTTATGAATCTCCCCGGTCGCGTCGTCTCGAATTCCCCAGCCGCGATCGCCCCATAACCCATAACTGCCCACGTGACTCCATTCGAGCCGCTCGCCAGCCATGGACTTCACCGGGTACCGCCAGATCTCCCGGACGCGACCGACCGTCATGTCTGTCTCTCGTGCTTCAGCTGACCAGCTGCGGCTCGACGCAATGGGCGTGCGTTTGAACCAGTTTGTTTCTGTTTGGGGAGTGATTCTACTGCGTCCGTGAAGGCGGCGCGAGGACGATGATCGGTTCGGGCGAGCGCAGGAGTTTCGAAAGGATGTCACCGGCGTCGAGCTGGCGCTGCTGAAGTGTCCGCAGGACGCTCGCGAGCACCGCGTGGGTATGGGCGCCCCGTTCCGATCGATTGCCGCCACAGACCTTGCGCGCGACGACGGCGGGACGGATCGCGTGCTCGGCGCGCCAGTTCGTCGCGTCGATGGCATCAGGTTCGAGCAAAAACGTAAACACCGCCGGGAATTCAATGGCGAGATGGGCGGCGAAGCGTTGGACGACACGTGCGCGACCCGGCCGATCGATGAGGGCGTTGAGTTGATTCTGCAAATGCCCACGCGCGCCCACGCCGTGCGCCGACACCGTCCCACGCTGATAGTGGTCGCGGATCCGCAACGCGCGCTGCAGGATCTGCTGCACGCGTGGGGCGAAGTGGCGTTCCTGATGGTCCCGCATCAGCGTCCGACACCGCCGCAGCAGATGCGCGAGACATGTTTGATGGACCGCCTGCTCGAATCGGCGATACGGCGCCCCGCCGTCACGGACAAGGACGCCGTCGAAGTCGGCTCCGAGCATCGTCGCCGCTTCCGCAAACCCGCGTCCCGGCTGAATCGTATAGAGCGTCGTGTCGGGCGTCACGGCCGCCCACAGCCATTGGAGCCGAGCATTGACCTTCCACCCGGTCTCGTCGACCGTGACCACGGGACTTCCACGGATGCGCGCGCGGAGCGCCGCGTACGTCGGTTTGGCGCGATGTGCCGCGCGGCGGATCGCGTGCACCAGCCCGCCCGGCGTGATCATCAGGCCGAAGCGCTCGCGAAACAGCGTGGCGATCTTGCCCAGCGGCAGACCGAGTTGTTTGTTCAGCACGACGGCGAGCGTCACCGCGGCCGGGCCGAGTTGCGCTCCTGCTGCCCCAATGGCGTCCGAGGTTTGCAGCGGGTGGCGACCTTGGACCCGCCGCCCGCAGTCGGCGCACCGACCGATGGCGATGGCGAACGCGTGCACGACGGGCCGAACCTCGGGCAGATCTTCCTGATACTGTGTCGCATGCCGCGTGGTCGTCAGGCGGCCGCCGCAATCGGGGCAGCAAGCCGGCAGCGGCGCCGCGTGGCGTTCATCAATCTGCGGCGGGATCGGTCGATGCGCTTTCCGGCCATACGCCCCGCCTGGCTTGCGATCGGCCGGCGTGGTCGGCAGCGGGATGCGCCACGCGAGAACGGTGCGGCCTGTCGGTGGAGCGCCCGGCGCGCCTCATCCAAGTCGTCTTCGAGCCGCTCGATCTTTTTGCGCAGCCGGTCGCGTTCCTGGCGATAGCGATCGCGCTCGCGCCGCAATTGTTCCTTCTCGTGCTCTTGCCGCTCGAGTTCTTCAATCAGCTTCTCGCGCGATGCGGTGCGCCAGCGCGCCTGCACGCGCCCGTTATGCCACGAGCCGATCGGAAGTACAAGCGGAAACTGCGGCGCTCGCGCCGCTCAGACGGACACGTGCGAGTCGCGACCCGCTAAACAGATACATTGCGATTGATGTGAGCGATGCGCGGAGTCGTCGCGCTACCGCGCTCTTCGAAGCGCGTGACAACCATGCTGAGGGCGTTTTGCCTCGAGCCGCCGACGAACGCCTGCTAACGGCAAAACCGCGCCAAATCAGGCAGTCTTGAGCAGCCAGTTGCGAAAGTCGTCCCAGATGGCCCGCCAAATTCACAAGCAATTAAATACAAAGGACTTATCTCATTCACGTCACTCTACCGAGAGTGGGCCATTTGGCGATCTGCGTTTTTGTTGACGTTTTGGCACAAAATCAGGCGGCTTTTAGCTACTGCATTGCACCGAATCGCACTGGACGGCAGCTCTGACGAGAGGAACTGCGCGCAACGCCCGCCAAGTCTCTGACGGTCATCCGAGCGCTGCGAGGTGCGCCAGCAGTGGCTACGATCCGCCCGCGACGGACTCGGCGGTCGCTGGCCGATTCCGAAGCGCCCAGAGAGGGTAGTCGATGCCGGCGAGGCGATTGATGATGATCGCCTGCACCGTCAGGATGGCCACGGCGATCTCGATGACGAGCAGGTGGAACGGTCGTGTCACGATCCCGAGCGAAATGATGAGAGTCGTGGCGCCGGCTGGCGGGTGCGCCGCTTTCGCCAGAATCATCAACGCGCCGGTTGACGCCAGCGACAGTGCCGCGGCGCCAACGCGCGCGGCCGTGACGCCTGTGGCCATCGCTGGCGGCGCGTGCTCCAGGCCGAACAGCCACAGCGCACCGTATCCGCAGACGATGCCGATCGCGTGCCCGTAGATCGTGTGCCGAGGGGTGGCGGCCGGCGCGCGCGGGGTGAAAAAAAACAGAAACGCGGTCGGGCCCAGCGAGGGAAACACGAACGGCGTACGGGACACCATCGCGACCGCCGCCAGGAGCGCGATGGTGATGAAGCCGTTCAGAAACATGAACAGGGCCCAGATCGGGCGCTCCGAGTAGCGTGTCAGCAGGTGGGTGACCTGGAGCCGCGCGGCAAGTCCCTGCGCCACCTCCGGGGGGTGGACGACGAGCGGCGGTCGGGGCCGGCGGTCAGCGACGTCACCCACGGGGGCCCCACTGGCGGAGGCGCGCGTCGAACGACACGACGTACCACAGCAATCCGCCGCTCAACGCGAACAGCACGCCTGAGGCGATGCCGGTCGGCACGAGGACGACGAACTGTCGCGAAAACAGCGCGTCGAGGGCCGCGGCAACGAGCCACAACTGGATTACCACGAGCAAGGCGATGAGGACAAGCACGGCGGAGAAGAGAATCGATCCCTGCTGCCGGGTTTCCACACTACACCTCGACGCCCGTCGCCACGAGATCGGCGCCGCGCTGCTCGATGACAATGCGCGGCAGGCGCCGAGTCGGCGGCCCCGCCAGTGGGAGTCCTTCGCGCGCGGAGAACGAACCCTTGTGGCAGGGGCAGGCCAGCACCTCGTCGCCGGGCCGGTGGACGATGGCGCAGGACAGGTGGGTGCACACCTGCGAGAACGCGTCGATACGTCCCGCCGCGTCACGCACCAGAATGCACGGGTCCTCGTCGGTCGGATAGCGGAACAATAACGAGCCTCCTGGCGCAACTTCGTCGGCGCCGGCGATTCGCCTCACAGGCGCGGCGGGCGCGCGACCCGTCAGGCCGATGAACGCGATCAGGACGTTGACGCTGGCCAACAGGCCCGAACCGAGCGTGAGAAACTTCGCGAGTTCCCGCCGCGTCATGTAGTTGTCTTCGTCCCACCGGACGGGGAAGTCCTCGCGCCAGCGCGGACGTTCGTCAGCCATCAACGGCCCTCCAGCAGTGCTGCGACATCGTACAGATCGGCCTGCGGCGGTGATCGCCTGAGAGAGCTGAGGGGAATCACCGCCACGTTCACGTGGGTCACCTCCGTGGGCACCAGAACGAACACCTTGGTACGCACCTGCTGATCGCCGAACTGCCAGTCGTTGACCGCCCGTCCCTGTCGCGTCCGCATGATCTCCGCGATCGTCGTGAACGCCAGTGCGCCCGAGGGACACACGGTGGCGCACATCGGACGCCGGCCCGTGCTCGTGCGGTCGTAGCACATATCGCACTTCATCATCTGATCGGCGTCGCCGTCGTACTTGGGCACGCCGAACGGGCACGCGAGCACGCAGTTCGAGCACCCGATGCAGCGCGGCTTGAGCGAACTCTGGACGACGCCCTCGGCGGTCTGCTTGATGGCGTCGGCGGGACAGACCTGCGCGCAGATCGGGTCTTCGCAGTGCATACACACCTGCGGCGCCGTCTGCACACTGTCGCGCCGCTCGACCGTTTCGAGGTGGATGAGCGATCGCCCGCGATGGGTGTCGCATTCCTCGCACGCCTGCACGCAGGCCTGGCACCCGATACAGCGCGAGTAGTCGATGAAGAACGCGAGCTCGCTCACCGGATGCCTCCGGCCGCCGGCTCGAGCGCGGCAATCTCACCGACCGGGTCCGGCGCTTTCGAGATGCGGACGGCGCTGATCTTGAACTCGGGAATCTTGGAGACGGGATCGATTGCGCGGATCGTGCAGTTGTTTGCCGATCGGTCGAGCGGCCAGTGATACGGGACGAACACCGTGTCGGGCCGAATGGTTTTCACTACCTGCGCGCGGACGACGATGGCGCCGCGGCGGCTCTCGACGCGGACGAAATCGCCATCTCCGATCCCGAGCGACCCGGCCAGGCGCGGATGGATCTCGCACTGCGGCTGCGGGTACTGGTCGACAAGCGCGCCGATGCGACGCGTCTGTGTGCCGGAGAGATACTGCGACACCACCCGTCCCGTCGTCAGCACGATCGGGTAGTCGGCGTCTGGTTCTTCAGCGGCGGGCCGCCAGTCGGCCGGCTGAAAATGCGCCTTGCCGTCGGGGTGCCCGAACCGCCAGCCCTCGTACAGGCGCGGCGTGCCGGGATGATCGAGCGACGGGTAGGGCCAAAACACGCCCATCTCGCGATCGATGCGCTCCCACGTGATACCGGCGTAATCGGCGACGCCGCCTTTCGAGGCGACGCGCAGTTCTTCGAAGATGTCGCGCGTCGACTCGTATGCGAACTTGTCGCCTGCGCCGAGCCGTTTTGCGAGGTCGCAGATGATCCGCCAGTCCTGCCGCGCACCCTGCGGTGGTTGCACGACCTGGCGGTGATGGATCACGCGCCCCTCGACGCTGGTCGTCGTCCCTTCGTCTTCTTCCATCAGCGAGCCGGGGAGCACGAGGTCGGCGTAGCGCGCGGTCTCCGACATGAAGAAATCGATCACCGTGAAGAATTCGAGGCGGCTGAGGGCCTCCCGGATGAACTCGCCGTCGGGCAACGACACCGCGGGGTTGAAGCAGAGCAGCAGCAGACCCTTGATGCGACCGTCGTGAATCGCTTCGAGCAGCGGCACGGCCGACAATCCGGTATGTGGGATGGTGGATTCCTCGACCCCCCACACGCCGGAAATGTATTCCCGGTGCGTCGGGTTCTCGAGGTCGCGCGCACCCGGCAGCTGGTCGCATTTCTGTCCCTGTTCGCGCGCGCCCTGACCGTTACCCTGACCGGTGATCATCGCGTAGCCGCAGCCTTCGCGCCCGATGCGACCGGTGGCCACCACCAGGTTGATGGCGGCGATGCAGTTCTCGACGCCCTTTGAGTGGTGCTCGATGCCGCGGGCGTGCAGGAGGAAGCTGCTCTCGGCCGGTCCCCACATTTCGGCCGCGCGCACGATCATCGAGGCGGGCACGCTGGCGATAGTCGCCGCGTATTCCGGGGTGTAGCGCTCGACGATAGCCTCGACGGCGTCCCAGCCGGTGGTATGCGCGGCGATGAACTCGCGGTTGATCCAGCCGCGCTGCACCATGACGTGGAGCATGCCGTAAAAGACGCCGATGTCCCCGCCTGAGCGCACGGGGATAAAGAGGTCGGCGGTGCGGCCGATCGGCGTCATACGCGGATCGAGCACGATGAGCTTTGCGCCGTTCTCGCGCGCCTGCCAGAGATAGTCGGTGGTGATCGGGGCGCACTCGGCGACGTTCGCGCCTGCGACGAGAATCACCTTCGCCTTCGGAATGTCGCTCCAGGGGTTGGCGCTGCGATCGATGCCGAGAATCTTCTTCGACGCGGCCGCCGCCGACACCATACAGAGCCGACCGTTGTAGTCGATATTCGCAGTGCGCACGGCCACGCGTGCGAACTTTCCCATCAGGTACGCTTTCTCGTTGGTCAGTGAGGCGCCGGTCAGTACGGCGAAGGCGTCCCGCCCGTAGGCGGACTGGATGCGCTGAATCTCGCACGCGGTACGGTCCAGCGCGGTGTCCCAGTCGATCGGTTGGAAGCCGCGCGCCTCGTCACGAATGAGCGGCGTCAGCAGCCGATCCGGATGCTCGTCTTGCATGTAACGCTTCACGCCTTTGGGGCAGAGCTTTCCTCTGTTGAAGGGGAACTCCTCCCAGGGCTCGAAGCCGACGATCCTCTCGTCCTTCACCTTGAGCTGGATGCCGCACTGCTGGCCGCAGAAGCAGCAGTGCGTCGGTACGATCCGGTCGGGCTCACCGCGCGTGGTCCAGCCGCCGGCCGGTTCCCGGTTGAGATGCGGGCCGAATTGCGCCACGAGATCCGGGATCGAGGCTGGCAGTCTGGCCATTACGCGCCGCGCCTCCAGAGCGCGTCCTGCGTCAACGCGAGGTTCTTGCGGCGGCAGGCCGGACAGATGTCCTGATAGTGCGCGGCCGAATCGTCCGGTAGGCTGGGCTTCACCGGGACCGCTTCATATCTGATTCCCAGCTCGCGCTCGACCTGCTTGAGATCGTCGATGTGCATCCGCGACGCGAATGGTTCGTGGCATCGCGCGCAGTGAGCCGCTTCGCCCTTCGCGCCGGTTTCGCGATAGAAGGCGACGCCGAGCTGTGCGGGCCGCTGGAAGATGTGGAAGAACTTGCCGAAGGGCAGATACAGCAGGGTGAAGATCACCGTGACGGCGTGCAGCTGCGACAGAAACACGAAATGCAGACCGCGCATCAGATGGGTCGAGACGGTCAGGAAGACGCCCGTGATCGACACCGCAAAGAGCATCACCAGCGGCAGGAGATCGGCGCCGAACTGCTGGACCGCGAGCGCACCGCGATCGCGGCCGCGCCGCCACATTGCCAGGGACACGCCGGTCATCACGAGCACCGCCGAGATGTCCAACACGTTGAACACGAGCGGCGCAAGCGGACTGCCGAGATCGAACGTAAACACGCGCAGGCCAAAGACGAACGCCTGGTAACGCTCCTGTGCGGCCCCCGCTGTCTCGAAATGAATCCACCCGAAGGACAAGGGGAACGTGACCGCACCGGCGAGCATGCAGCCCCAGAAGATGAACCAGTGGGCCGCCCACCGCAACGGCGATCGTTTCTCGATGAACCGCTGCGCGACGATGTTCATGGCGAACAGTGCGGCGAGGCGCGAGAGGTTCTGCACCACGCGCGACCGGGCGAAGAACAACCGCCAGCCGCGCTGCCAAAAGAGACGGGTGGGCGGTTTCGTCAACCACATCGAGTAGCGGTACCCGAGACCGAACGCGGAAAACACACTGGCGCCGGCGTAGGGGACAAGCGCCGCATCGAAATCCCTGAGCCGTCGGCTGCCGAAATAGATGCCGGCCAAGACCAGGGAGGCAATGAACAGGCCCCATCCGGTGGCGCGTACGACGTCAGCGCGGGGAGAAGCCGTCACGAACGGAGTATAGGTGACCGTGGACCGTCATGGCTGACTGTGCCGACTTCCGCCGGGCGGCCACTCGGTGCTGAGCTCGATGAGCTGGCCGCTTCACGGCGCCTCCGATGCCCGAGCTCACGGTTCCGGTCTAGTCTGCGGGCCGGTCACGCCTCACGGCGGAACGCGGCTTCGTAGATCACGGGCGCCTTGCTGCCCGTAAGCGTCCCCGGCTTCGGCACGTTGTACTCGTGGAAGGGCACGCTTGGATCCCGCACGAAGCCGACGCGACGTAACTCGGCGTTGAGTTGGGTCTCGGTGAGGAAGCATTGCGGTTCGCCGGAGAACTCAGTGAAGACGAACGATTCTCCGGCGACAGGCGCGATCTGCGCTGGAAGCGTGTTTCGCGAGAACGTGAACACAAAGAGTCCCGCGCCTGGCTTGGCCACCCGAGCCGCTTCCTCGAGCGCTCCTCGGAATTGCGCGGCGGACCGCGCAAGATTCCAGATGCCGTGGGCAATGACCAGGTCGAAGCTGCGATCCCTCGCCGGGATGCGCTCCATCGGCGCAAGGACCACATGAAGTCGGTCGTCGAGCCCATGTTCATGCGTGCGACTCGCGGCAGCGCAGAGCATGGGCCACGACAGGTCCGTGCCCACGACATTCCACCCGAGGCCCGCGAGCGGGAGCGCGTTACGTCCGGCGCCGCAGCCGATATCGAGCACGCGCCCTCTATGGGAGCGCTTCCGCTCCGCCTCGGCGAACGTCATCAGCACGGCGTTTGGCGCCGACCGTGCGAATCCCGCCACGGTGCCGGGAGCGCTCCACTGTGAGCCTGCGAGCGGGTCCACGCTCGAAACATAGCACGCGCGCCATCGTCGCGAACGATGATGATGTCAACTACTGTTCATGTTCAGTAAGGATCGTTCGATGGTCCTGGGAGGAATGCGTGGCGAATCCATCTGAAATGCCGGGCGCGACCACAGTAGCGCCCGTGACGCTGGCCGCCTACCAGGACGGCGCGGTGGTCAGTCGCATCCTGCTCAAGCGCGGCGGCGGCACAGTGACGCTGTTCGCGTTCGACGAAGGCCAATCGCTCAGTGAGCACACCGCGCCGTTCGACGCCGTCGCGCACGTGCTGGAGGGAGAAGCCCTGATCACGATCGCGGGCGTACCGCTCACCGTGCCAGCGGGCGAGATCGTGCTGATGCCGGCGAATCAGCCACACGCCGTCGCGGCACCCAAGCGGTTCAAGATGCTGCTGACGATGATCCGATCGATCTGACGCTCGCGGCGCACCCAGACCATCGACAGCATGTTCAATCGTGACGCTGACCGCTGGGCGAAACGCCGGTGCAACCGGTGCAATGTGGCGCGGCAAACCTGGCAAATATGGCGCCCGTGGCAATCGAATCCCTGTATGTTCTTGAATCTAAATAGGTAGGGAGAGACCGAATCCCTCTCTCTCCGCCAAGCAGCAAATCGCGCCGGCGCCGCTGCGTCGATTTGGCTATCGCGTTGTCGATGCGCCGAGCGCAGAAGCAGCCTGGCAACTCTTCGAACGCCTGGAGCGCCCGATCCACCTGCTGCTGACCGACCTCATTTTGCCGGGCATGGACGGCCGCCAGCTCGCATCGCAGATCGTGCGCGCCCAGCCCACAGTTCGAGTGCTGTTCGTGTCAGGTCATGCGGACTGGCCTGATGCCTCCAACCATTTCGTTGATGACGCGCAGAGCTGCTCGCCAAGCCATTCACGGCTCGAGAACTCGTGACAAAAGTGCGCCACCTATTAGGCGCCACGTCCCCTGAGGCGTGAGGTTGCCTGCTGAGATGGCGCTGCGGTGGCCCGGACCGCAACGGTCCAGCTGCGAGGTAGGGATGCGAGCCCGCTCAACGGTCCTTCACCGCGTAGAATGCCCCTCACGGACATCCACAACCCCGACGCAGAAGCTGGCGATGATGCGGCGACCACGCGCGCCGAGAGCGGGCCCGCGCCGCACGTTCCGAACTTCCAGCCGCTCGAGGACGCGCGCTTTCCGCCCGGTCAAATTTTCGCCTCACGCTACCGAATTGTCAGCCCGCTCGGCCGCGGATCGACCGGGGAGGTGTACCGCGCCGACGACCTCAAACTGGGCCAGCCCGTTGCGCTGAAGCTGTTGTCGCCGAGCGGCGACCAGCATCCCCGCTTCGTGGACCGTTTCATCGAGGAAGTCCGGCTCGCGCGTGGCGTCGCGCACCCGAACGTGTGCCGCGTCTGCGACATCGGCGAAGCCGACGGCTGGCACTACCTCTCGATGGAATACGTCGACGGCGAAACGCTCTCGTCGCTGCTCCGGCGCATCGGATCGCTGCCGGCCGAAAAAGCGCTCGACATCGCGCGTCAGTTGTGCGCGGGGCTGGCCGCGGCGCACGACCGCAGCGTGCTGCACCGCGATCTGAAGCCGGGCAACATCATGCTCGACGGCCGCGGCCAGGTGCGCATCGTCGACCTCGGATTCGCGACGTCGATCGCCGGACCGGTGCACGACATCGGCGGCACGCCTGCGTACATGGCGCCCGAGCAATTGCTCGGGAAACACGCGAGCGAGCGGACGGATCTGTATGCGCTTGGCGTCGTGTTGTACGAGCTGTTCACGGGCCAGCGTCTGTTCCGCATGCGCACATTCGCGGACCGGGCGCTCACCAAGGAGCCAGGCCCGGCCGCGCTCGCGCGTTTGTCGGGGATCGATCCCGCGGTCGAAAAAACGATCCGGAGCTGCCTCGAGGTCGATCCGGCGGATCGTCCCGCGTCGGCGTGGGCGGTTGCGGCGGCGCTGCCCGGCGGCGACGCGCTCTCTGCGGCGCTCGCTGCAGGACGGATGCCGTCGCCCGAGATGATCGCGGCCGCCGGGCAGAAGGGCGCGCTGCGGCCAGTGACCGCATGGTTGGTGCTCGCCGCGATCGTCGCCGGCACGCTGGGCGTCGGGCTGCGCGTCCACGACGTGATGCAGATCGATCCCGCGCGGATCCCGAAGCCGCCCGAAGTGCTCGCGGAGCGCGCTCGCTCGATCCTGTCGCGCGTCGGGCACGTCGCGGCCGCGCGCGACACCGAATACTGGTTCGAACCGGACATCCGATTCGTGTATCGCCAGAGCCCGCAGTACCTCGTGTCGCAAAACTCGATGCACGTGGTGATCGAGCGTGATCCGCCCGATGACACGCCGGGGATGGCGACCGTCGTGCTGGATACGAACGGGCGGCTCCTTCGTTTGCACGCGATCGCCGAGACGCGCGATCGCCTCCCCAGCGACGCAGCTCCAGCGACGTGGGAGGAGCTCTTCGGCGACGCGGGACTCGACGCGAGCGCATTCGTGCGGACCGCGTCGGCGCCCATGCCGCTTCTGCCCCACGATATGCGGATCGCGTGGGAACGCCCTCGAAGCCGTGCCGCCGATGGACTCCGCGTGATCGGTGCCTCGCTCGACGGGCGGCCGGTGTACTTCGACGTCACGAAGGTGGACGCGGCGCCGCCTGCGCGGCAGACGTGGTTCTCGCGAGGCGCGCGGTCGCCCGCGAACGAGGCGCTGCTCGTGATCTTTTCGATCGCGTTGTTCATCGGGGGCGGCATTCTGGCGCGCCGGAACCTGCGACTCGGCTACGGCGACACCCGCGGCGGCCGCAGGCTGGCGATTTGGATGGCGAGCGGCGGGGTGTTGTCGGCGGTGCTCCGCGCCCACCACGTGCCGCTCGTCGTCGACGAGTGGATATTTCTCCTCGTCGCCACGGGATGGGCGCTGGTGTGGACCGCGTTTGCCTGGCTGATCTACATCAGCCTGGAGCCATACGTGCGCCGCTGGTGGCCGCATACCCTGATCTCGTGGGCGCGCTTGCTCACGGGGCGCGTCCGCGATCCACTGGTTGGACGCGACATCCTCGCAGGACTGCTCGGCGGCGTCGGGTTCGTCGCGCTGCTCATCGCGCGCGTGGAGGTCTCGCGCCGCACGGGTGTGGCTGTCAGACCGCTGGATCAGGCCTATTCGCTCGAAGCGCTGCAATCGGTGCGCTACTTCGGCCTGATCGCGTACTTCGCGATCGACACGTTGAACTTCGCGCTGGCGATGCTGGGCACGCTGCTGCTGATTCGCGTCATCGTCGGCAACGAATGGATCAGCGTCGTCATTTGGGTGCTCAGTGTCGCGACGCTCAACCTCGGCGTCGGCACCTTGCCGTGGGATCCCGTGTTCGCGGTCGCGCTGGCCGCGTTCGGCGTCGCGGTGCTCCTGCGCTTTGGGCTCGTGTCGACTGCGGTGATGCTTCTCTTTACCGACTTGATGACGCGATTGCCGGTGACGCTGGACGCGCGGGCGTGGTATCGGCCGCTGTCAATCCTGACGTTGTTTCTGATCGGCGGCCTTGCCGTCTACGGTTTCGTCGTCGCACTTGCTGGTCGATCGGCGTTCGGCGTAGCGCCGAATGATCGCACACAGAGAATCTAGGGCGATTTACAGATCGTCGTCGCGCAAAACCTTCAGCCGTGTCTCAGAGCGTGTGCTCGATCGACGCGTGATCGTTCCACACACTCATCGCAAACGTCTCTAGGCGCTGATTGAAGCTCGCGGCATCATCCCAGAACGCCGCGTGTCCCGCATTCGCCATCATCTGGATTTGCGCGTGAGGCATGCCTGATCGGTGCTGATCGACCGCCGCCGGCTTGACAATCGCCTCATCGGCCCCATGCGTAATCAACACGGGTTTGCGGATCGTGGGCAGGAGATCATCATTGTCGAACGAGCGGGACAACAACGCCTGACGCACGTAAGCCGGCACGGAGACGTTGTATCCGAGCATCAGGTACAGCTCCGCCTCCGACGGTTCCTGGGCAAACGCCATTCGCAACAACAATTCCAGACCGCGCACGCTTTCTTCCGCATCCGTGGACAAGAGGCCCGGAACGAGGCTGAGAAATTCAGGAGTGAGAACGGACAGTGCCTCGTCACTCCCGAGCTTCGTGATGCCGCCGACGAAATGGATGCCACTCACCGCATCCTCGCCGTAATGCCGGAGGTAATCGAGGATGACCAATGGGCCATACGACCAGCCACAGAGGATGGCCTGCTCGAGCCTGAGCGATTGTAAGACCGCGTTGACGTCGTCGGCCCACAGTTTCGAGTCAGCATAGGCATCGCGAGGCTTCTCGGACAAACCGTGGCCTCGCAGGTCCATGGCCACCAGTCGGTGGTCGTTCGCCAAGTCCGAGTTCATTTGGCGGCTCCAGGTAAGCCAACACTGCGAAAACCCATGGATGAACAGAATCGGACGACCCTGTGGATTTCCCGTCTCCACGACATGAAGCCGCGTGCCGCCACCACCCCTGATGTATTGACTCTTCATGATGTTCCCCCTCGCGATGGCGCAGAAGATGGTCGCGCCGCTCGTTCTGATCGTCGTTGATGACGGCCGGCATCCGCAAAGTGTGCCCGCGGGTCCGCCGATTACGGGCGCTGATTATCGCTCACCGGTGAAGCAAGTCAACCGTCGGCCGGAACGCTGACCCGAAAACGCGGAGGCGGTGTCAAAATACCGGATGGATCGATTCGCTCAGGATCTGCGTTACGCCATCCGGAAGCTGGCCGCCGCGCCCGCGTTCACGCTGGCCGCCGTCGCGACGCTGGCGATCGGCATCGGCGCGACGACCGCCATCTTCAGCACGGTCAACGCGACACTGCTGCGGCCCCTGCCCTTCGCTCATCCCGAAGAGCTGATCGCGCTCAGAACGCGCTATCCCGACGGACGGGTCACGACCGGCCTGGTGGCCGCCGCCGAGCTCGCGCGGATCAACCAGTCGCGGGGATCGGTCGTGGGAGGCGCCGCGTTCGGGTCGTCGCCCTTCGCCGCGACGCTCCTCCGCGAAAACGCCCCGCCGGTGCGCGCCGCGATCAGCTTCGTCGGCGAAGGGTTCTTCGAGCTCTTCGGGCTGCCGATGACGCTCGGCGCCGCGTTCACGCACGAGCAACAGCTCCCCGGGCCGCGCGGTCCAGGCCCAGGGCCGCCGCCCGTCGTCGTGCTGTCGCACCGCGCGTGGACGGAGATGCTCGGCCGCGATCCGCAGATCGTGGGGAAGACGGTGCGGTTCGCCGAGATCAACGCGACCGTGGTGGGCGTCGCGGCGCGCGACCTGGACATGCCGCGCGGGACGGATTTCTGGGCGAACGCCCGGCTCGACCCGCAGGATATCGGACACGGGCTGAACGCGATTCTTCGCGTGAAGCCGGGCACGACGGTCGAGCGGCTCAGGAGCGAGCTGGCCGTGACGATGACCGGGCTGGCGCGCGATTTTCCGCGCGGCGAGGAGGGACGCGAGTTCGTCGTGCAGCCGCTCGTCGCCTCCATCGTCGGCGATCTCGGACCGACGCTGCTCATCGTGTTCGCAGCCACCGCGCTGCTCCTGCTGCTCGCGTGCGTCAACGTGACCAATCTGCTGCTCGGGCGCGGGGCGGCGCGGGCCCGCGAGATCGCCGTGCGCACGGCGCTCGGCGCGAACCGCGGCCGCATCGTGCGTCAGCTCCTGACGGAATCGTTCCTCGTCACGCTGCTCGGCGCCCTCGCCGGCTTGTTATTCGCCTTTGCGGGCGTGCGCGCTCTGCAGACGCTGGGCGCGTCGAAGCTGCCGCGCCTGGAATCGGTCCCCTTCGATGCGAACGTCCTCGGCTTCGCATCGCTCGTGCTGCTCGTCAGTGGCGTCATGCTCGGTATCGCGCCGGCGATTCGTCTGGCGCACACGGACCTGAAGACGCTGATCAACGAGAGCGGACGTTCGACCAGCGGCGGCCGCGGCACGTCGAGGCTCATGGGCACGATGACCGTCGCCGAGGTGGCGCTCGCGCTGATGCTCGTGGCCGGCGCCGGCTGGCTCGTTCAGAGCTTTTCGAGACTGCGCGCGACCGATCCGGGGTTCGTCGCGGCGGGACGGCTCATCGTGGATGTCCAGCCGAACCCGCAGAGCGCGCGCGGGCCGGAGCAGACGCTCGCGTGGACGCGGACGCTGTTCGATCGCCTGCGCGCGATTCCCGGCGTCACGAATGTGGCATCGACGGCGGCGTTCCCGCTGCGCGGGACGCTCGACAGCTCTCTGATCGTGCTCTTCCAGGGCGAACCGGTCGAGACGGCGAACAGGCAGGGCTCGCGCATGCGGCTCGTGACACCTGGGTTCTTCGACGCGATGGGCGTGTCGCTCGTCGCCGGCCGCGATTTCACCGCGGACGATCGCCAGAACACGGCGCCGGTCGCCATCGTCAACCGCGAGTTCGTACGGCGGTATATGACCGGCAAGGATCCGCTGCGCACGCAGTTCGCGTTCGGCTATCCGACGATCGATGCGAAATCGTCGCGGACGATCGTCGGCGTGGTCGGCGACATTCGCTACCGGTCGATCGCCGAGGAGGCCGAGCCCAGTTTCTACGTCTCGCAGGGACAGTTTCCATTTCCGCGGCAGACAGTGGTCATCGCCACGCGGGCTGCTGACGCGGCTCCCATGGCCGCGACAGTCCGCGCCGAGATCGCGCGCCTGGACCCGCAGCTGGTCGTGGAGGTCGGCACCGTGTCCGAGCTCGTGGCGTCGACGCTGACGCGGCAGCAGCTCGGGATGACGCTCATGCTTGTGTTCGGCGTGACGGCGCTCGTGCTGGCGGCCGTGGGCATCTACGGCGTGATCGCGTACGCGTCCGCGCAGCGGCTCGGCGAGATCGCGACGCGCTTGGCCCTGGGCGCAACGCCCGGACAGGTCTTCTGGCTATTGATGCGTCGCGGTCAATGGCTGGCGGCAGCGGGCGTGATCATTGGTCTTGTCGCCGCGTACGCGGGAGGCCGCGGCGTCGCGAGCCTGGTATACGGGATTCACGCGTCGGACCCGATCGTGCTCGCGGCGGCCACGGGTGTCGTCGTCTCGATCACGTGGGTGGCGACCGCGATTCCCGCGCGCCGCGCCGCGCGCATCGATCCCATCCTCGCCTTACGAGGCGACTAGATGGGTTCTAGCTTCATATCGCTTCGGCGAGCGTCAGTGCAAACGGATCGCCTCGCTCGATCCACTGCTCGGCCACCTGGAAGCCGGCCGATTCGAGCAGGTCGACGACGTCGCGGGGCCGGTACTTGTACGAGCTTTCGGTCCAGATGCGCTCGTCGCGCTCCATGCGGAAATCGAGCTGCGCGCGCTCGATGTGGACGTGTTGCGGCGATCGGGCGACCAGGTGCATCTCGACTCGCGATTCGCACGCATTCCACACGGCATGGTGGGCGAACCGATCGACGGCGAAGTTGCCCTCTAATTCCCGGTTGATACGCACCAGGAGATTGCGATTGAAGGCTGCGGTCACGCCCAGCGGATCGTCGTACGCCAGCAGCAGGTCGCGTTCGGGTTTGACGAGATCGGTGCCGAGCAGGAGCGCGTCACCATTCGCAAGCGCGGCGCGAATGTTGTGGAGAAACGCCGCAGCGCCTGGCGGATCGAAATTGCCGATGTTCGATCCCAGGAACAACACGAGCGTTCGGCGCCCGGCGTCCGCGTCGGCGATCGCTTCGCCGAGGCCAACCTCATACGGCGCGTGGTGCGTCAGGACCCGAACGTTCGCGAGAGATTCGAGCATCCGCATCGAGATATCGAGCGCGGCACGAGAGACGTCGATGAGGTGCACGTTGAGCGCTGCCGGGAACGGTGCCGCAGCCTCGATCAGCAGCCGCAGCTTGTCGCCGCTGCCGGATCCGAGCTCCACAATCGTGGACAGCTGATCGATCCTGCGGAAGACCGCGCCGCCGTGCGCGGCGAGCAGCCGCGATTCCGCGCGCGTGATACCGTACCACGGCAGCCGGCAAATCGCTTCGAAGAGCGCGGATCCGAGCTCATCGTAGAAATACCGTGACGGCAGCTGACGAGGGCTCTGTGCCAGGTAGTACTGCACGTCCGCCGCAAATTGCGCGACCGACGCTTCGTCGGTCGCGCCGGATCGTTCCCCCGAGCGGGGAATGACCGGTCCCATCAGGACCGGTCCCTTGCGAGACGGAACGTGGCGTACACGTACGGGTAGCGCGCGCGGAACCAGTTGCGGAAGGTCGGCCGCAGCAGCTCGCGCGCTGTCGCCGGCGACGCGCCCTTCATCACGACGTGATCGCCGTCGAAGAAGTCGGCTGAGTACTCCGGATATGAGGGCATCGGCCGGAAGCCAGGGAACGGTGCGAATGCGGTGCTGGTCCACTCCCACCCGTTGCCGACGAGATCGTCGATGCCCCAGGCGCTGCGACCCGCCCGGTGGCTGCCCGCCGGCTCCGGATCCCAACTCGAAAAGTCGAACACACCGTGAACGGCGGCCGGTTCCGCATCGCCCCACGGATGTTGCCGCTCGGGGCCGTCGGGTGTCCCGAACGCCGCGCGCTGGAATTCCGCCTCGGTCGGAAGCCGCGCGCCGCGCCATCGGGCAAAGGCCGCCGCTTCGGCAAAGCTGACGTACACCGGCCACGACTCCGGCAGCGGAATCAGGTTGAACATGCCGCGCCAGTACCACTGACCGTCGTGACGTTCCCAGAACAATGGATGCGCGACACGCACCTGGCGCAGCCACGACCAGTCGTCCGGCCGCCACCACTGCTCCTGGCCGTACCCGTCGCCCTCGACGAACTCGAGGAACGCCGCGTTCGTGACGTCGTTCCGCTCGATGGAGAACGCGCCGACATCGACCGCGAAGCCGGGAGACTCGTTGTCCCACCCGAACGGAATCGCGCCGCGATCGGCGCCGAGCGTCGCGCGTCCAGCGGGCACCTCGATCCATTCCGCGGGCGGCACCCGTCCGCCGACGCGCGGCTCGTATCCGTGCGGCGCGCGCTTCTGCTCGAACGGCAGGCGATGCCACATGTACAACAGCGTTTCCTGGTGCATCGCTTCGTGTTCGAGAATCGTGAACACCGCCGCGTGTCGATCGAGCAGCGGATGCCCGGGGCGATCGAGATCGTCGTTGGTCAGCGCGTCGAGCACCTGTCGATCGGCTTCGTCCGCGAAGGCTTGAACCGCGGCGCGGCTCGGCCAGTCGCTCCGCGCATCGTGCGCCGGCGCGTGGGCTTCCGACGGATCGATGCCCCGCGCGAACAACCGCTCGAGCCGCTCGTCGATGCCCGGGCGGCCGAGCGCGCGCTTGACGAGCGTGTTGAAGCTGAACGCTGGCAGGTGACCCTCGTAGAAGACGATCGGATGCCGCAGGTCGATGGGCTGGCTGTAATACGCCTGATCGGCGAGCAGATCGAACAGCGTCCGCGACCGCTGCCGATTGCGGCGATACCACGCGGTGAATGCTTTCTGAGTAATGTCGAGTCGGCTAACGACGTTCGTCATGGCGCAACCTGTGTTGAGACGGCCGATTCGCTTCGAACGATTCAATCTATCTCAGGAACGCGGCTGTCCGCACGGCAATCGGCTTTGCGTTTCGGGGCGCCCTACAGCGCGGCTCGAACCGCCCGGCACCAGATCGGTTGTCAAGCCGTAAATGAGGTGCGAGGCGAGTGCGGATGCGTCGCACAGCATCCAATGCTCGCGCGAGGAGATGCAAGGCGAACACCGCGCGGACGTCGCGTGGCGCCAGCACGGACATGGTGGACAAGTTTCAAAGTCCATAATATGACTTGACATGTCAAATTAGTCCAAATTATCCTTGCCTCTAACATTGAGACTCAGTCTCGTTTCATTGGCAAAGCTGAGTTCGAGTAACCGAAACAGGGAGCATCTGCGATGACTAGCAGGCGACGGTTTCTGAGACTCGGTGCGGCGGGCGGCGCAGGGCTGTACTTCACGACGAAGTACGGGTTTGGTTCGCGCGTCTATTCGCAGATTCCCGGAGGCACGCTGCCTCCCGATGTGATCCCGAAGTTCGTCACGCCCCTGCTCATTCCTCCCGCGATGCCGCTGGACTCCACCAGTCCGACGACCGACTACTATTCCATTGCCGTTCGTCAGTTCGGGCAGCAGATTCTGCCACCGCCGCATCGGCAAACTACGGTGTGGGGATACGGATCCCTCACCGACGCGCGCACGTTCAACTACCCGTCGTACACGATTGAAGCAAGAGCGAACCGGCGCGTCGAAGTGACCTGGGTCAATCAGCTCATCGACAGCGCTGGCCGATACCTGCCGCATCTCCTGCCCGTCGATCAGACGCTGCACTGGGCGAACCCGCCCGGCGGCGTGGCAGGACGAGACATGCACGGCCTCGATCCCACGCCGTACCGCGGTCCGGTGCCCATCGTGACGCACCTCCACGGTTCTCATGTCACGGACGAAAGCGACGGTTACCCGGAAGCCTGGTATTTGCCCGCGGCGAGCAACATACCTGCGGGCTTCGCCACCACGGGCACTTGGTACAACTACTTTCGCGCGAAGTTCGCGGCCACCTGGGGCGGCAGTTGGGCTCCGGGCAGCGCGAAGTTCACGTACGCGAACGACCAGCGAGCGACAGCGCTCTGGTATCACGATCACGCGCTCGGGATGACGCGCGTGAACGTGTACGCCGGGCCGGCCGGCTTCTATTTGATTCGCGGCGGCGCCAGCGATCTATCGCCGGGTATACTGCCCGGACCGGCTCCTGCCGTCGGCGGCCCGGCGGGAACGCGTTATTACGAGATTCCCATCGTCATCCAGGACCGCTCGTTCAACGCGGACGACTCCCTGTTCTATCCGGACAACCGTGCCTTCTTCGAAGGGCTGCAGACCGGCCAGTTACAGATCCCGTTCATTCCCCAATCGGCGTGCAGCGGTCCGAGCGACGTGTCGCCGATCTGGAATCCGGAGTTCTTCGGTAACACGATCGTCGTGAACGGTCGGACATGGCCGTATCTCGAAGTGGAGCAGCGGCGATATCGTTTCCGGTTCCTGAATGGCTGCGACTCGCGATTCCTGATCCTGAAGCTTTCGAGAGCCGGCCTGCCGTTTTGGCAGATCGGCGCCGATGGCGGTTTCCTGCCGGCTGCCGCGAGGCTCGATCAACTGCTGATGGGCCCTGCGGAGCGCGCGGACGTGATCGTGGATTTCACGAACGTCCCGGTGCAGACTGATATCGTGCTGCTCAATCTCGGTCCCGACGAACCGTTCGGTGGCGGCGAACCAGACCTCGATTTCGACGCCTCGGATCCGGCGACGACCGGTATGGTGATGCAGTTCCGTGTCGTTGCCGCGCAGTCGGTCGATGTCAGCACGCCGCCCGACGCGCTCGTGCTTCCGCAGACGACGCCGTTGCCGTCGGCAGCACTCACACGGCAGCTCTCACTCAACGAAGCGGAGTCGGCGACAGTGTTGGTGGACGGCCATCCTGGTCATGGCCATCGAAAACACCAACCCGCGAACCTCAAACTCGCCTGCACTGATCCTGCCGGAGTGCCGTTCGGTCCAACGATGGCGCTGCTGGGCACGGTGACGCCGCAGGGCGAGAGCAACCCGCGGAGATGGATGGATGCGATCACTGAGAACCCGGCGCCGGGGACGACCGAGGTCTGGGAAATTCACAACTTCACGGAGGATGCGCATCCGATCCACGTTCACATGGTCCAGTTCGAGGTCGTTGACCGCCAGGATGCTTCAGGCGTCGTCCGTCCGCCCGAAGCGTGGGAGACCGGCACGAAGGACACCGTTGTCTCTTATCCGGGCGAGATTACGCGAGTGAAGGCGACGTTCGATCGCGCGGGGCAGTTCGTGTGGCATTGCCACATCCTGGAGCACGAGGACAACGAGATGATGCGTCCCTACTCCGTCGGACCTGTCCAGACTCCGACGCCGTAGGACATTCCTGACACTCGCCGTTGGGGCCGACAAGTTTGCGGTTCTGAAATGAAGGTGGCAAGGCTTGCAGCCTCATTCGCGGGCCTGAAAGGGGCCGGGTTACAGCGTCACGACACGAACAACGTGCTCTGATCGGCTGTTCCCTTCAGGCCGCCGCGGGTCGCGAGATCGACGAATGTCTGTACGAGATCGGGACGGCGGATGCCCTCCGCCGCTTCCCGCTGGAGCTCCGCATAGGCCGACTGCGGCGATAGCGCCTGCCGATACGGCCGCGTGGTCGTCATCGCATCGTACACATCGGCGATGCTGACGATTTGCGCGAGCAGCGGAATCTGATCCCCGATCAGGCGATCGGGATAACCGCCCCCATCGCGCCGCTCGTGATGATGCCGCACGATCGCCCGCACGAGCCGCAGCGATCGCAGATCGCCACACAGCTTTTCGCCGATGATCGTGTGCTGTTTCATGAGCTCGTATTCAGCATCGGTCAGGGGCGTTGGTTTCCGGAGGATGGCGTCGGGCACGCCGATCTTGCCGACATCGTGGAGATAACCGCCCAGGTGGAGCGCCCGGCGTTCCTCGACGCTGAGGTCGAGCGCGTCGCCCATGGCCGTGGCGTACTGCGCGAGCCGCTGACAGTGGCCGTCGGTGTAGGGATCGCGCGCTTCCACGGTCGTTGCGAGGCTGAGGATGACCGATTCGGCGGAGTCCAACTCGTCGGTGTAGCGCTTCAGACGGAGCAACGAGCCGACGCGCGCCTGCAACTCCTCGGGGTCGAACGGCTTGGTGAGGAAATCGTCGGCGCCGGCATTGATGCCGCAGATCCGATGTTCGCGGTCGCCGTAGCCGGTGACGAGAATCACGGGCGTGAGCCGCGTCGTCGGCGACGTCTTGATCTTGCGGCAGACCTCGAAGCCGTCGATGCCGGGAAGACGCACGTCGAGCAATGCCAGGTCGGGCGGGCGCTCCGCGATGAGTGCCAGCGCGGTTTCGCCGTCCGTCGCCGTTTGCACCTCGTAGCTCTCGCGTTTGAGCAGGCGCACCAGCAGCTGGAGGTTCGGGGCATCGTCTTCGACCACCAGTACTTTCGCTGTCGAGCGAGTACTCATTGGTCCAGCACCTCGCGCACCTTTCGCGCGAGGCCCTCCGCCGTGAACGGCTTCTGCAGGAAGGCAATGCCGGAGTCGACCAATAACACCTTTTCGGTTCCACCCGTGGGGGTCTGCAGCGGGCGCTCCACCCGATCCGCGTCGGCCACGCCTTCGGCCTCGGGGAAGTACACCTCGCGCGAACATGAGAGCAGAAACGATCCTAGGGCGCCTCTACGTCAAATGCCACACTAAAGGGTGACGGAATTACTTGCCCGACGGAGCGGAACACATTCAGTGGATCACTGAGCCAGGATGTTGCCTACGTCGGTCAGAATGTTGGCCGTTTCGTTGTAGGCAATTTGCGTACGCTGCGCGACCGGATCACGTGGGTTTACATTCCTGCAGAGACAGTTGAAGAATCGGTTCTGGTGGGCAGTGCTACTTTAGTGGCGAAACGGAATGCCAGCCGCCGTCCTTCGATGATGCGCCCGCCGTGTCTTTCGACTGCTGTGCTGGTGCTGCTTCTCGTGCCATGGGCCGCCTCCGCCCGCCCGGCCGCGCCCGCCCCGCCGCTTCCGCGGCCGACGGGTGCGGTCGTCAACGTATCGACCGAGCCGCAGCTTCGAACCGCCGTGCAGCGTCTCAAATCGGGTGTGACGATCGTGCTTGCGCCCGGCACGTATCGATTGACGGACGCGCTCATGATTCGCGGACCGCTCACCGACGTCGCGATCCGAGGCCGTACCGGCAATCGCGACGACGTGGTCATCGCAGGCCCGGGGATGACGAAGGCAGGCGCTGGCGGGGTCGCGTACGGGATCTGGACTGGTGGCCGCGTCGAGCGGATCACCATTGCGAACCTCACGATTCGGGATGTCTATTACCATCCGATCATCTTCAATCCCGGCACCGAGCGTCCGCACGTGTACAACGTGCGCCTGGTCGATGCGGGCCAGCAGTTCATCAAGGCCAATCCGGGCCCCGGCGGGGGCGGCGTGAACGGCGGAGTGGTCGAGTACTCGGTGATCGAGTACACACGCACGGCGGAAAGCGATTACACCAACGGCGTCGACGTGCACGGCGGGGCCAACTGGATCATCCGCCACAATCTGTTCCGCAACATCGTGGCGCCGGATGATCGGCTGGCCGGTCCCGCGATCCTCGTCTGGAATCACTCGCGTGACACGCTCGTCGAGGGCAATACCTTTCTCAATTGCGCGCGCGGCATCGCGTACGGACTCGACGTCAAGCCGGGCGGAGACCATGCCGGCGGCATCATCCGCAACAATGTTTTCTACCGGTCGAAGGACGAGCCCGGCGACGTGGGCATCATCGTGTCCGACTCACGCGAGACACAGGTGTTGAACAACACCGTATTTGTTTCGGGCACGTATCCGACCCCGATCGAGTACCGCTTCACGGGCGCGACCGACATTCTGCTGGCGAACAATCTGCTCGATGGCGTCATTGGACGCCGCGACGGTGCGACCGGAATCGAACGGAGCAACTCCACTGAAGCCGCGGCAGAAATGTTCGTCAGTCCCGCGACGGGCGATCTGCATCTGAACGCCACCGCGCGCGCTGCGATCGATCGGGGCAGTCAGCTTGCCAATGTGACCGACGACTGGGACGGCGAGCCGCGGCCGGCCGGCGCCGCGTCGGACATCGGCGCCCACGAATACAGGCCGCGTGACGGGCGCGAGTATAATCCGGCCCCAGTGAGAGCCGTTTCAATCGTGGGATGGCTGGCGATCAGCGTCGTCGCCGCGGCTGCCGGACAGCAGACGCCGCCGACTCGAGCTCCTCACAATGCCGCCGAGTTCGACGAACTATTCCAGCAGGTCAAGAACTGGGGCCGCTGGGGGAAAGACGATCAGCTCGGCTCGGCGAACCTGGTGACCGCAGCGAAGCGCAAGCAGGCGATCTCCCTGGCGAAGACCGGCGAATCGGTGTCGCTCGCCCACAATCCGCTCACCGAACGCGCCGACGACAATGCGAGCCCGTTCGAGCACACGATGAACCGCGGGTTCACCACCGATACGTATCGTGTGTCGTATCACGGCTACGCCCACAGCCACATCGATGCCCTCTGCCACATTCTGTACAAGGACCAGACCTACAACGGATATGCGCGCGCCGAGGTGAATACCGAGAAAGGCTGCACGAAGCTTGGCATCGAGAACCTGAAGAACGGCATCATCACTCGTGGCCTCCTGATCGACATCCCGCGGCTGAAGGGCGTCCCGTATCTGGAACCTGGCACGCCGGTGTACGTCGAGGATCTCGAGGCGTGGGAAAAGAAAGCCGGAGTGAAGGTCGCGAGCGGCGACGCGATCTTCCTGCGCACCGGGCGGTGGGCGCGGCGTGTCGCGGTGGGACCGTGGCCGGTCGGCCAGCGCGCGGCCGGATTCCACGCCTCCGTTGCGCCATGGATCAAAGCGCGCGGCGTCGCCTTCGTCGGCGGCGACGCTGCGCAGGACGTCGTGCCGTCGATGGTGGAAGGCGTCAACCTGCCGGTACACACGCTGTTGCTCACCGGGCTCGGCATCAACCTGCTGGACAATCAGGACCTTGAAGCCGTCGGGGAGAAGGCCGCGAAGCTGAACCGATGGGAATTCATGCTCACGATCGCGCCCGTGCCGGTCACCGGCGGCACGGGATTTCCGCTCAACGCGCTGGCGACGTTCTGACCTAGCCGAGCGTCCGAGCGATCCGGTACAGTGCGGCGAGGAGCAGCACAGCCCCGGCGGGAACCAGGATCACGCCGATGCCGGGGTCGCCGCTGTAGAACGCAATCCCTCCGAGAAAAAACCCGCCCGGCACAAGAACGCTCGCGGCCGTCAAGCACTTCGACATCAGCGACACGTCGGGCGGCGTCGGTTCGCGCGACGCGCGCAGCGTCAGCCCGAAGATCACGTGCACAATCGCGAGCAGCGTTCCGTGCGCGTGGGCGAGCGTCCAGAGCAGCCGGCGCGTCTCGTTCGACACATCGAGGTACGCGCGCACTTTGAAGCCGTGCAGCGATTCCAGGATCAGCCCGAGCGTCGCGAAGACGAGCAGCGACCACCAGCCGAAGCGCAGATGCCGGCGCGCGTAATCGGGTTCCAATCTCCAGCCTCCAGCCTCCAGCCTCCAGCCTCCAGCCTCCAGCCTCCAGCCTCTACTCCCGATACACCACGCGCCGGTTGTTCCGCTCGCGCACGAGACGAGTGACCGTCTCTGCCCTGAACGTGCCGTCGGCGTTCATGAGCAGCTCTGTGCGGCCCCGGCGATCGGCGTCGCGGCGTGTGTCGCGCCAGATCTGCATCGCGCGAACGCGCATCGCCGCTCGAGACGGCGATGGCGCGACGTAGTCGTACGTAAAGTCCCGGAACTCCGGGAGCGACCGAAGCGATCGCGACGTGATGGCGCGGACGGCATCGTACGGATCGTCGAGGAACAGCGCGAGGTACGGCGCCAGCCATCCGGTTCCCGACGCCTGCTGCGCCGGCGCCCATCCCATGCTCTGCGCGACGATGGCGCGTTGTCCGGCGTCGCCGCGGAGGAGCCACAGGAGCGCGCCCGCAACGGACCGCTCGTCGCTGTCGGCGGCACCGAGCTCCGGTTTCGGCGTCCCGTACCATCGGTTGAGCGCGTCCGCGGTCCAGTCGAGCGTCCGGTCCAGATGGCACAGGTTGCACGCATTGGGCCTGCCCGTGTCGAGGCTCGCCTGCACCGACGGGTTGCTGATCTGGTGGCTGCGGATCGTTTTCAGCAGGCCGTACGTCGTGTACGGCATGTGGCAGTTGTAGCAGGAGCTTCCGGGCGACGCGTCCTGGTGATGCGTATGCGGCTCAACGCTTTGCGGCGCGGCCGTTCCAAGGCCGCGATCGCGGGGCTGAAAGCCCCGCGCCACAGGTGCATGACACTGAAGACAGGCATCGTTGCCACCCGCGCGCGGCGCGAGTTGATCGTCCGCCCACTCGGCGAGCGACCGACCATCGTCCGCGGTCTCGTGCATCGTGTGGCAGGAAAAACACGACAGCGTTCGCGCGTCGTCGCGCGCGTTCTTGAAGCATGGCGACTCGATGAGGCCGTTGTATTCCCGTCCTGTGGCGCGGACCATGCCGTCCGACCAGAAGATGTCGCGGACGAAGCCCGGATCGTCCCGCAGGAACGCCTTCATGATCGGCGAATCGAGATTCTTTGTCGGCTGCACGATGAAACGCGTCGCCGTCAGCTCGTCGCCTGGCCGGTAGGGCAGCCCCTGCGAGTTTGCGCGACGCTCGCCCTGCCCGTCGTAAAACTCCCAGAACGCATGGCATTGACCGCACACCTGAGCCGAAAGACGCGAGGTCAGCCGCGCCGGCTGCACGATCGTGGCATCCGCGCGACCGGTCACGTGAAGCCAGTAGCGGCGCTGGAGGCTGCGGTTCACACGCGCATGCTCCTCGCTCGGACCATGACAGGACTCGCACGCGATGCCGAATTCCGCGGCCGTGGTGTCGGCCGTCTGCTCGAGCACTGACTGCGATCCAAAGGGCGTGTCGAGTCTGGGCCGGCCATTCGTCGCATGGCAGGCGACACAGATGCCGTTCCACGCGCCAGTCTCTGACGACGATGATTGCCCGGGTGGATGCATCACGGCCGCGCGACGCGGGATCCAACGTCGCTCCGCGATCAACCAGATCGCCGGAAGCTGACCGAGCATGCGACTGCGCCCGGTGGCGTACCAATAGATTTGCTGCGTGTGCGATCCGGTGGTCATTACCACTTGACGGGAAACGCGATGCGGTGTGACTTCGTCCGGATCGTCGAATTCCGCCCACAGCTGGCGCCCGCGCTCCTGCAGAAACATCGGCTGGCCCGGCACGTCGGTCACGCGCACGTCGTCGAAGCTGGTCGCCACCGCTTCGGGCGCGGCGGTTTGCGTCATCGTGCGGTGGTACGAGCGATGCCAGCTCGCGAACTGACTCGGATGGCAGGCCTGACACGTGCCGGATGAAACATAGCCTGCGTCAGGCGTCTGAAGTGGGCGATCGGGGACGTAGCGTTCAGGGACCGCGGGCTCGCGCGGGATCGCGAGGCCCAGGACGAGGGACGCGCAAGCGGCCAACACAGCCACAATTGCCCCATAGTGTCCGGCTTGAGTCGGACGCTGGCGAGCTCTGATCCTCTTCATCGAAGCGGCTCGAATATAGCGGATCGCTGGCCAGGCTTTCGCCACGGGCTGCTATGCTAAACTGACGCTGAATTTCTCTCCCGTGGCGGCGGATTCTGAGGAGGATGTATGCCGAGAGCGCTCAGAACGGCCGGAACGTTGGCGGTCGTCATCGCGGTAGTGGCGATCGTGGCCCGCGTAACCGTCAACGGGCAGGCGCCTGCCCGGTCGGCCCAATCGTCGGTCACGTTCAGCAAAGACATCGCTCCGATTCTCCAGCGCTCCTGCCAGAACTGCCATCGCCCGGGCCAGATGGCGCCGATGTCTCTGCTGACGTATCAGGAGGTGCGGCCGTGGGTTCGATCGATCAAGCAGCGCGTCCTGGATCGCGAGATGCCGCCGTGGGGCATCGATCCGCACGTCGGCATTCAGAGCTTCAAGAACGATCCGTCGCTGCGCGACGACGAGATCGACGCGATCGTGAAGTGGGCGGACTCCGGCGCGCCCATGGGTAATCCCGCCGACATGCCGAAGCCACGTGAGTTCGACGACTCCTCGAAGTGGCACATCGGTCAGCCGGATCTCGTCGTCACGTCGCCGCCGCACACGGTGCCGGCGGAAGCGTCCGACTGGTGGGGCAGCTACGTCGTGCCGACGGGGCTCACCGAAGATCGCTACATCAAAGCCATCGAGAGCAAGCCGGGCAAAACGGCGGTTGTCCATCATCTGCTCACGTACGCAGTGGAAAGCGACGACAGCGGCGACAGCAACGGCGACGACAGCAGCGCCGAGGCCGGCGAGTTTCTCAACGAGTTTGCCGTCGGCAAGAACGGCGACGTATTTCCCGAAGGCGCCGGCCGTCTGCTGAAGGCGGGGTCGAGCATCAAGTTCGACTTCCACTATCACTCGGTCGGCCAGGAGACGGTCGATCGGTCGCAGCTTGGCATCGTGTTCTATCCGAAGGGCTATAAACCGAAGCACCTCGAATACTCCAAGCAGCTTGGTCAGCCCACCGAGCCGATCGAAATCCCGAGCGGCACCGCCATGGTGAGAAGTGACGGCTACCAGCGTTTCAACATGTCGGGCAGGATCACGGCCTTTCAGCCGCACATGCACACGCGCGGGAAGCGGCAGTGCATCGAGTTGATCTACCCGGATAACAAGACGGAGCTGCTGAGTTGTTCCAACTTCAGCTTCAACTGGCACATCGTCCACGTGTATGCGGACGATGCCGCGCCGATCTATCCAGCGGGCACGGTGTTGCACGTCATCAGTTGGCACGACAACTCTCCGCGCAAGGGCAACCCGGATCCGAAGAACTGGGTCGGCCAGGGCAACCGGACCATCGACGAAATGGGCTTTGCCTGGATCAGCTGGTACGACATGAGCGACGACGAGTACAAGGCGGAGCTCGACGCGCGCAAGGGTGCGAAGAAAACAGTGACGACCGCAGGACAGCCCCAATGAACCGCAGCTCGGTACGGCTTGTCCTTTGTGTCCTTGGTGTCCTTTGTGGTGCTGCGGACGCAGTCACCCAGACGCAGTCCACCGAAGTCCACATCAAGTTCAACACCGGTCAGAGCGTCGTTCCGATCTATGAAGGCTGGGAGCGCGTGCCGGACGGCAGCTTCAAGATGGTGTTCGGGTATCTCAACCGAAATCATGTCGAACAACTCAGTCTTCCGATTGGTCCTCAGAACAATTTCGAGCCAGCCCCCGCCGATCGCGGCCAGCCGGCGTACTTCTATCCTCGCGAGAATCACTTCATCTTCAGGGTGAACGTTCCCAAGGACTGGGACCGGAAGAAGGAAGTCGTTTGGACGATCACCGCGCACGGCAAGACCGAACAGGCGCGCGCGACCCTCATGGACATCTGGGAAATCGATCGAAAGGTCGAGGTCTCGAATGGCGGCGCCGGCGGTGGCGTGCAGACGAGCAATGCGCTGATTGCCAAGGACGAGCCGCCGAAGGTGACGATCGATCCCGTCACTCGTGCGTCGGCCGGTACGGCGATCGCTCTCACGGCCAATGTCACCGACGACGGCGTTCCGCCGCCGAACGCCAAACCGCGCGCACCGCGCCCGGTCGAGCCGTCGCTGAAGAACAATGGACTGCCGTCGCCCGTCAACGTGCCGCTGCCTGCGAGACCGCGTCCCCCGCAGGGCGGCGGACTGTCGGTGTTGTGGATGGTCTATCGAGGTCCGGCCAAGGTCACGTTCGACCCGGAAGGGTACGTGAAGGTGAACGACGGCAAATCGGTGGTGAAGGCCACGTTCACGCAGCCCGGCACCTACACGATTCGGGCGTTCGCCTCCGACGGGCTCCTGCGCACGCCAGCCGATGTCGTGGTCACGGTCGACAACTCGCGCGGCAGCCAGTAGTCCGCGCCCGCATATCACGGCACGCGCAACGCGACGATGGGATCGACCCGCGTCGCTCGCCGCGCGGGGATCACGCTCGCCACCAGGCCCGACGCGGCGAGCAGCGACGTCACACCGACGAACACCATCGGATCGAGCGGGCTGACGTCGTAGAGCAGTCCGGCCATCACGCGCGTGATGGCGACCGACGCGATCAACCCGCAGACCGTCCCGGCGGCGACGAGCAGCATGCTCCTGCGCATCACGAGCCGCAGCGTGTCGGCGGCGTCCGCGCCGAGCGCCATGCGCACGCCGAGCTCGCGCGTGCGCTGCGTCACGCTGTAGGACACGACTCCGTAAATCCCCACAACCGCCAGCAGCAGCGCCGACACGGCGAACGCGGCGAGCAGCACCATGCTGATCCGCGGCAGGAAGACCGATCGCGACACCACGTCCACCATCGTGCTGGCGTCGAGAATCGGCTGCTCGGCGTCGATGGCGAGCACTTGACGCCGGATCGTGTCGATGAACGGCTTCGGATCCGATGCCGTCCGAACGATCAGCGCCATGCCGTTCAGCGGCTGCTGATACGCGGGCATGAACAGCTCCGCGCGCGGCTCGCTGTCGAGCCCGTAGTGCTTCACGTCGCCGACGATGCCGACGACTTCCGCCTTGCCGTGGGGATTCCGCACGACTTTGCCGATCGGGTCTTCGCCGGAAAAATAGCGCCGGGCCATCGTTTCGTTGATCACCATCGCGCCCGGTGCTCCCGCGCGATCGCGCGCGTCGATGAACCGTCCCCTAACCAGCGCCATCTTCATCGTCTCGAAGTACCCGGGCGTCGCCATGCGAATGTCGGCGCGCGGCTCCTCGCCGTTGGCGGGCGCCGCCTGGCCTTCGACGGTGAAGGGCAGGGCGAAGTCGATGCCGACGGGATACATCGGCAGCGCGCTGACGGCCGCGGCCGATTGCACGCCCGGCAGCGATCCCACACGATGGACTGCGTCCATGTAGAAGCGCGTGCGGTCGATGCCCGTCTTGTACTTGGTCTGCGGCAGATAGATCTGCACCGCGAGCAGATTGCGCGGCTCGAATCCCGGCGACACGCGCATCAGCTGGGTGAAGCTCCGCGTCATCAGGCCGGCTCCGACCAGCAGCATCAGCGCGAGCGCAACCTCGACCACCACGAGTGCGCCGAGCAGCCGCGATCCGGATCGCGACGTCGTCCCGGTGAACGCGTTCGTCGTATCGCGCAGCGCCGATCGCGACGCGTGGAGCGCGGGCACGGCGCCGAACACGAGCGCGACGACCGTCGAAATGATCAGCGCGAAGAGCAGGACGCCGCTGTCGAGCCGCACCTCCTGCAGGCGCGGCAGGCTCCCCTCGGGTAACGCGTGCACGAACCGGACGGCGCCCCATGCGACGAACAGTCCGAGCGCGCCGCCGATCGCGGAGAGGACGAAGCTCTCGGCCAGCACTTGACGCACCAGTTGCAGGCGCCCCGCGCCAAGCGCGGCGCGCACCGCGATCTCCGTGCGGCGGCTGGAGAGCCGCGCAAGGATCAGGTTGGCGACGTTCGCGCAAACAATCAGCAGCAGAAACCCGACTGCCGCGGAAATCAGGAGAAGCGCGGGCCTGACGGTCGTGACGAGCTGCTCCTGGGCGGCCACAACACGGGCACCCCATCCCGTGTTGCTGTCCGGATACGTCGTCGCCAGCCGGTTCGCGATGAGGGTCATCTCGCGCTGCGCCTGTTCGGCATTCGCGCCGTCGGCCAGGCGCCCGACGATGCTCAGCGAGCGCGCTTTGCGGGAACGTCCGTGAGCGTCGTTGGGATCGAAGCTGAGCGGCGTCCAGATGTCGATGTTGCCGCTGGGAGGAAAATCGAAATCGGCGGCCATCACGCCGACGACGACATAGGGCTGCGCGTCCAGTTGGATCATGCGTCCGAGGACGCCGGACGTTCCGCCGAAGTGCCGCTCCGCGAACGCGCGACTCAGAAGGGCGACGTGATCCGCGCCCGGCTGTCCTTCCTCGGGCAGAAACGTCCTGCCGGCAATCGCGTTGGCGCGAAGGATCGCGAACAGGTTCGGCGTCGCCCGCACGCTCGGCACGTCGAGCGGCTCGCCGCCGCCGGCAAAGGCGTATCGGAGGTGACGGAACGCCGCCATGCCCTGGATGGCGCGAGACTGCTCCTGCCAGTCCACGTAGGTGAGCGGCGCGGCCTGATTCAGCAGGACGGCCTTGATCACGCTGAAGATTGCCGTGTTCGTGCCGATGCCGAGCACGAGCGTGAGAATCGCCACCACGGCAAACGTCGGCTGCCGCAGCAGCGACCGGCACGCGTATCGAAGATCACCCAGCAGATGTCCCATCAGTTTTGAAACCAGTCCCGGCTGCCTCGCGCAGTATAGTGTGCTTGACAAAAAGGGCCGTTCCCTTTCTCGCACCCTTTTCCGCAGGAGCGCCCGTGACCAGCCTCATCACCCGTCGCGCCGCCATTGGCCTGCTCGCGGTGTCCCTGACCGCGGGCGTCGTCCCCAACGGCAAGCCCGAAGACGTCGGGCTTTCATCCGAACGGCTGCAGCGCATCAACGACGTCGTTCGTCAGTACATCGACTCCGGCCAGATCTCGGGAGCGGTGACAGTCGTTTCGCGCAGGGGACACGTTGCGCACTTCGAGGCGCAGGGCCTGATGGATCTCGAGTCGAAGGTGCCGATGCGGAAGGACGCCATCTTCCGGATGGCGTCGATGTCGAAGCCGGTCACGGGCGTCGCGGTTCTGATGTTGATGGAAGAAGGGAAGCTGCGGCTCACCGATCCGGTGTCGCGGTTCATCCCCGAGTTCAAGAGTACGAAAGTGGCGATGGCCAAGCCGCTGCCGCCGGCGCCACCGGGCCCCGCCCGACAGCCTCCGCGCGAACCGGACATCTACACTGTCCCCGCAGACCGCGAGATCACAATCCGCGATCTGATGACGCATACCTCGGGACTCGAGAGCGGCGGCTGGGGCACCGCCGAAGCCAACCGGATCGCGCCGCGGAAAACGAGTGATCACCTCGCGCACTACATTCCACAGCTGGGGGCCGTGCCGCTCGATTTCCAGCCGGGCACACAGTGGCGCTACAGCGCGCTCGCCGGCATCGAAACGCTCGGCCGCGTCGTCGAAGTCGTGTCGGGATTGACGTTCGATCGTTTCCTCAAGGAACGCATCTTCGATCCGCTCGGGATGACCGACACCGCGTTCTATGCGACGGACGAGCGCCGGCCGCGGATCGTCGCGTTGTATCGGCGCGGACAGAAGGGGCTCGAACGAATCGAGACGCCGGACTGGCTGGCCACCACGACATTCTTTTCAGGTGGCGGCGGATTGTGGTCGACGGCCGACGACTACCTGCAGTTCGCCCAGATGCTCGTGAACGGCGGCATCCTGTACGGGAGGCGTCTGCTCAGCCCGCGGACCGTGGATTTGATGGCGTCCAACCACGTGGCCGATCTGTACACCGGAGCAGGACAGCAGCGTGTGCAGGGGATGGGCTTTGGACTCACTGTTGAAGTGGTGCTGGACTCGGTGGGATCGGGCCGCCGCGTATCGAATGGCAGCTTCGGCTGGGACGGCGCGTTCGGCACGCATTTCTGGGTGGATCGGAAGGAGCAGCTCGTCGGCCTGCTGTTGATCCAGGAACCGGTTGGCGCGCTGAGCCGCGACTTCGAAAACGCGGTCATGCAAGCCATAGTCGAGTAGGTCATTGGTACCGCTCTTGAACTTTCGAGCGGGATGACTCGAAACCTCTGCGCAATACTGTTGAGCGCGTCGATTCTGCCCGTGAGCGCGCCCGCGGCAGCATCAACCGATTCGACAACAGATGGGGCCCTGGTGCGTGACGGCGCGGTCGTCAACTGCAGCGTCGGCCGCCGCGCCGTCGTACGGCGGGCGGTCGTGAACGGTCGCGCCGTCGATCGCGTGCGATGCGTCAGGACCGTCCGCGCGTCGCAGGTTCGCGGCGAGCGCCGACGCTATCACCGATCGTGGAAGAAGACCGCGGCGGTGATCGGTGGTTCCACAGCGGCGGGCGCCGGCGTCGGTGCGCTGGTCGGCGGCAAGAAAGGTGCGGCCATCGGCGGGGCGACCGGCGCCGCGGCCGGCACGGCGTACGAAGTCCACAAGCGGCGGAAGCACCGTCGGCGGTAAGCGACGTGTAGCGCGGGGCGGCAGCGAAAAGGACGGCGCGACTTCCCCGCGCTCGCCAAGCACATCGCCGACACCATTCCCGGCGCGAGACTGGTAATCGTGCCGAACGCCGGCCACGTGCTGCACTTCGAGCTGCCGGACGTCTTCAACCGCGAGCTGCTGAAGTTTTTGAAGACGGACTCCGCCACGGACTCCGGCGGCCGTCAATGAGACGGCTCGCGTTTGCCACTCTCGGACCTATCTCACAAGCCTGAAACCTCAACCGTCAGACCAGTTGACTGCCAACAGCTGTGAGGTGTAGACTCCCAACATATGACGCCCGACAAGAGCGACGTTCTCTACGGCACCCTTGGTTTGATGGTCATCAAGACCTTGGAGGCCCTGGGCCCGCTGCACGGGTATCGGATCGCGAGGCGAATCGAACAGATCAGCGGGAATCAGCTTGCACTCAACCAGGGCACTCTGTATCCGGCGCTGCTCAAGCTGGAGCAGATGGGGTGGATTTCATCCAAATGGGGCACATCCGAGAGCGGCCGTCGCGTGAGGATCTACGCACTGACCCGCGCCGGGCGCAAGCAGCTCCACAAGGAAGCAACACAGTGGCAGCGTGCGGCGAGCATCGTTGAACGCTTCCTGAAGATCTCGGAGAACCCCTCATGATACGCCTGCGGATCTTTCTGTTACGGCTGTGGGCGCTCGTTCGTTCTCGGCAGATGGATCGCGAGATCGACGACGAGATCACCAGCCATCTGGCCGAAGCGACAGAGGAATACGTCCCGCAGGGCCTGTCCCCTGAGGAGGCGCGTTGGGCCGCGCAGCGTAGCTTCGGTGGCGTCACGCAGACCAAGGAGGTGTATCGGCAAGTAGGTTCGTTCATGTGGCTCGAGGATTTGGCGCGTGACTTACGCCATGCACTGCGCACCCTCCGCAAGAGTCCGGCCTTTACGACGGCCGCGGCGGCCACACTGGCGCTGGCGATTGGCACCAACACCGCAATGTTCAGCGTGCTGAATGCGGTTCTGCTCCGGCCGCTTCCGTATCGGTTCCCCGAACAGTTGGCGATGTTGTGGACCGAGGATCCGACGCAGAACCTTCGCGAGGGCAGATCCGCACTGTGGGATGTCGAACAGTGGCGGAGTCAGAGTCAGAGCTTCGCGGACCTGGCCACCTTCGATGCCGTGTCGACGACGCTGACGGGAGCAGACGGGGCGGAACGGATCGCCGGCGCCAGCATCTCTCCCAACCTGCTCTCACTCATCGGCGTCCAGCCCGTGCAGGGACGTAGCTTTTCGACCGAAGAAGCCGAACAGCGGCAACGGCTGGTCCTGATCAGTCATCGCTTCTGGCAAGCGCGTTTCGGAGGCTCGAACGATGCGGTCGGCGCGACCATCGTGCTCGACGGGCTTCCTTCACGGGTCATCGGCATCCTCCCTGCTGGTTTCCAGATCGCGAGGCTCGATGCAGACGTGTGGGAGCCGCACCCGACCCGCCAGAGCATCCGTGGCAGCGAGATGTGGTTCGTCATTGGAAGACTTCGACCGACCGTGACGTTCGAGCAGGCCCAGGCGGAGATGAGCGCAGTCGCCCGCCGCCTCAACGATCAATTGCCGGCGACCGAAAGGAACCGGGGCATCAGCGTCGTGCGATTGAGTCTTTACATGGTCGGACCCCAATCGCGGCTGGCATTGTGGATGCTCGGCGGCGCCGTGTTTTGCGTCTTCCTGATCGCCGCTGCCAACGTCACGAGCCTCTCGCTGGCGCGCAGCGTCGCCCGCGCGCGCGAGATGGCGGTTCGCGCGGCGCTTGGAGCGAGTGCCGAACGGATCGTGCGACAGCTGCTCACCGAAAGCATCCTGCTCGCCGCCGTCTCGGGACTGATTGGCACACTGCTCGCTGTAGTATGCATTCGCCTCGTTCGTGCCGTTGGGCCTGGCAACCTGCCGCGCCTGAATGAAGTGAGCCTCGATCTGCGCGTCCTGGGCTGGGCCCTGGCCATCTCTCTTCTGGCGGGCATCCTGGTGGGACTGGCGCCAGCGATGACGACCATGCGCCGCGACTTGCGTCCGTCCAGCGAGGAGGGGGGCAGAAGTGTCGCGGGCGGAACATCCAGTCGTCGAATCCGCCGCGCCCTCGTGGTCGCGGAGTTTGCGATGGCGATCGTTCTGCTCGTCGGCGCCGGTCTGCTGGTCCGAAGCTGGTGGTACGTGACCAACATTGATCCGGGATTCAGGCCTGGGCGGGTCCTCATGATGGAGCTCTCCACTCCGACCACCTTGCAGGCCGCGACGCCTCGCGAGGCGATCAGCGTCTCTGCGCAACGGATCGACCTTTACCACCGTGTCCTCGAACAGATTCAGGCGGTTCCCGGTGTGGAGAGCGCCGGCATCATCGGCGATCTGTTCATTGGTAACCCCAGGCAATCCGTCCTCACAGTCGAAGGAGACGACGGAACGGTTTCCGAGCGGCTACGGCTCGCAAGAGACGAGGTCAGCGCGAATTTCTTCACCACGCTCGGGACGCCGTTGCTCCGAGGCCGCTTCTTTTCGACCGCGGATGGGCCCGATGCTGCGCGGGTCGCGATCATCAACGATGCGATGGCTCGCCGCTCGTGGCCCCGTGGCGATCCAGTCGGAAGAAGATTCAAATTTGGCCCTCGGGATTCCGACCTGCCCTGGTACACGGTCGTGGGCGTGGTGGCCGACATGCGGCTGCAGGGGCAGGAGCGCGAACCGGTCCCGCAGATCTTCATGTCGCTCGCGCAAACTCCTCCCCAGAGCGCGGACCTTCTCATACGAACCTCGTCGGACAACCCGCAGGCGATGGCCGGGGCAGTTCGAGCGGCCGTGCGTCGCGTGGAGAAAAATGCGCCGATCTATGGGGTGGCGTCTCTGGAGGAGCAGCTCGGAAGGTACCTCGCGCAGCGTCGCTTCCAGACCTCGCTCCTGACCGGCTTCTCCGTCGTGGCGCTGCTGATGGCCGCGGTCGGGATCTACGGGGTCATCCAGTACTCCATCGCGACGCGCACACAGGAAATCGGCTTGCGGATGGCGATCGGCGCACAGGCCGGCGACATCTTCCGGATGGTGATCGGTGAAGGCCTGACGCTAAGCCTAACCGGGCTCGCGCTCGGCCTCGTGGCAGCCTGGTGGCTCGAGCGGGCGGCGTCGAGTCTGCTGTTTGGCGTGACTGCCACCGATCCGTTGACGTTCACGACTGTCTCGCTGTTGCTGACGGCCGTTGCCATTGCAGCCTGCTATTTCCCAGCACGACGTGCAATGACAGTCGATCCGATAGTGGCATTGCGTGTGACGTGAATGTTCTTCCCTTGCTTACCGAGGGGAGCCTCAAGTATGATGGCTCGGTAACCGATATGAGTAAACCATCCGACCTGGTCCAGGGAACGCTGGACCTGCTGATCCTGAAGATCCTGGCGCTCGAACCGCTGCACGGCTGGGCGATCGGGCAGCGGCTGAAGCAGGTCTCCGGCGACATCTTGCAGGTGAG
>WNFV01002388.1_pt1 | contig 48308 bp, 36 predicted proteins | sample 5400101 | NCBI WGS metagenome assembly WNFV01 (sample SAMN13153361, study PRJNA577476) | soil metagenome | isolation source: 115 cm soil or saprolite under grassland replicate 1 | place: USA:California | collected 2016-06-15
TGATTCAGCCGGATCGAGTCGCCCGCTTCCGCGCACGTCACGAACCGCTTGCCCGGTAATTGCGCGATGTCAATCGGCACCTTGTCGCGTTGGTTGAAGTCAATCGCCGACGCCGGCAGTTCGTGTGCATAGTCGCCGAGTGCCCCGCGCACCGCGCCGAACACGGTGCCTTTGCCGTTGCGACCGCGCGGCCCGTTCGCCAGAAACCATTTGTCTTCGCGCACGTCGCCCGTGAGCGAGTAGCCGAACGCCCGTTGCACGAAGTCGATCACGTCCGCGTGCTCGAAAATGTCGCGCAGGACGCGATCCCACAGTTCGGAACGCGCGGCCGGATCGAACTCGACGCGCGTCGAGAACGTCACCCGGTCGTCTCGCGTGCCCGGCCGGAGCGTGCCCGTCGTCAGATCGAGCAACCCATTCGCACACCCGACGACGAACGGGTTCAGGTTCCACGAGTCGCCGGGATCGGCGAGCTTGTTGCTCGCAAGTGACAGCGCATTCGAGAGACGCGAGCGTGACTCCCCATCGAATGCCCATTTCCACGCCACGCCCTTTTCATCGTGATCGGTAATCGCGAGCGCGTCCGTCTGACGCTGCCGCATCATTTGCGTAGCACGCTCATACGCCTGATCGACAACGTCCGGCGTCCAAATGCCCTGATCGTTCAGGATCAGCCACTCGCCGCGCCGCTTGTCGAAGACGACGCGATCACGGAACATGTCGCCAAACGCTTCGGCGTCTCCGGTCTCACTATTCGGGAAGCGCCCCGCGCCGGCCGTGCGTTCCTTCTTGACCTTGAACCACGAGCGAAGCCGTTTACATACGTCGTCGCCGACGAGTTCTTGCAACGACGGCAGCCCGGTTACGTCGCCGCCGCTCCCGAACTGCGTGATCGAGTTACGAGCCACGCAAACGCGATCTTCAACTTCGTTGTCGTGTGCGATGTTCGCCGCACACCGAATGACATGCTCGATGGCGATTGCCGGCACGCGGCAACGCGCGAGAAAACCGGCCGCGTGCTTCGCGGTCTCGTGTCGCGAGCCGCGCGGCCAATGTTTCCCTAGTAGCACGGCCGTGGCGACGAGATCGACGCATTGCCGCAACGCCGCTTCGTCGTTGGTCGCCGCCGTCCACGCGCCTTCATCAACCCATTCGACGACTTCGCCGCTCGGATTCTGCGAACCCGGCAACACGTCGTAGCCCTTCGCGCGGTATTCGACGATTACGGAACCATCGGTATCCTTCCGTTGCACGATCTCTGGTTTCGCGCCGACGACGCGGTAGATGTATTTCGACGCCGGCTTCGATGTGCGGCCATAGACGCCGGCCGGCGACGGCAGAAGGTCGCGCATCGGCTCGCACACTTCGGGCATGTCGCCGTCTATCGTCACGAGCCAATCGCTTTTCTCACCATTGAGCGCCGCAAGGTTGCACGGTTCGATGAGATCCGCTGCCGTTGCGGACGGATCGGTGTTCCATGACGTGCTCGCCCTTTTCTTCCCGCGTTCTAGCCGGACAAAATGCCACGGCCGCGCGAGTAGTCGAGTAAACGTGTCGTTCATTGCGCTAATCTCAACCTTCTTGCCGCGCGCATCGCGAACAGCACCGCGTCGTCTTCGAATGGTTCTCCGAACCGATCTCGTCGTGTCGTCACGCCGAAGAGTCTGTGAACTTCGATCACTGGCAACGAGTCGGGATCGTCGAGCACACGCACAACGTCGGCGTCGATCTCGACGCACAAGCGCCGTTCCTCGCCGGGCCGGAGCCGAGAACCGCCAAGCGCGAACACGCGACGAACGAACCGGGCTTCATGCGGCGACATGCTCCGAAGCGCCCTTCTCGGCCATCGCCATCAGGTAGTCGTCGATCCACGAGTCGAGAAAGCGGAGCGCCTTACGCCCCGTCGCGCGTGACGCTTTTAACTGCCCGGACGCGGCGAGCTTGTAGACCGTTTTCTCGGACAACCGCATCCGAGCCGCCGCCTCTTTCACCGTCCGCCAAGGAGTCTCAGACATGGTTCTGACCCTCTGCGATCTCGACGCGCTCGATCTCTCGTTCCAGACGTGCGACTTGCAGCCGTGCGTCTGCCGTCGCCGCGTTCAGCCGCTCTTCGTGCGCGAGTAAGTGCCCGTCCATCCCAATGTGTGCGATCCCTTCGTGAAGATCGGCCGTCGAGTCGTCGATTATCGCGAGCGCCGTCTTCAACCTTCCGAGAACGTCGCGCCGAATATCTGTCGTCATGCCGCGCATCTCCGGCTGAGAAATTCCCTGTAGAGCCGACTGATCCCTTCAACAATGGCTTCGCCGTCCGTCTCCGCCCCGAACGTCGCCCGAAGTTCTCTGATCTCGTGCTTGAACCGCTCACGTTGTTTGTCCGAGAGCTTGCCGAGCGAGATCGTGAAAGCCGGATCGTCTGCTTTCGTCTCCGGCGTGAACGCCTTGAGGAAGCCCGACATCGTGATCTCGATCCCTGCCGCTTCACATTCGGCGATGAACTTGTTTAGAAGGTCGCTCGGCACGTCTCCGACCTGCTGCCATGTGTTCGCGGTCTGCCTACTCACGCCGGCTTCGCGCGTGATCGTCTGCAACCTTGTCAACCCGAGTTGACGAACTCCCGGCGTCTTCGCGACGGCTCGAAGAAGTCGGCCGGCTTCGTGAACGTGTCGCAACCGCTCGCCGCCGGCCGCGAGATCGGCCCGCGCACGTCGGCACGCGGCAACGGCTGTCTCGTCGTCAACGTGAATGTCCGTCTGCATAAATCGCCTTTCCTACCTAGTAAGATACCGACGCTCTCTCGCACTGTCTCGATGAAGCGACCAAAAACACGGATCGAAATACGAAACACGAATTGCTGATCCGCGCGTCCACTTTCGCGCCATTCCGAGAAGCGTCAGATCGCATGTGATCTACGTCGTCGTTTGACGCAGGCCGGGTATACCTCCAGATTGCTTGATTCGAGATGCGCGGTCGAGATGAATGCGCCGAAAACGCGGATCGAAATACGTGGAAGGGAAAAATGATCCGCGAACCTCTCTCAAGAGAGGTTCGGGTTAGCGGATGCCCGAAAGGATCTTCTTCGTGTGCGGAAGGCTCTTGTTCCCGTGCTTCTTCGCCACGAGAAAGATCACGATATCCTTCGGCGGAAGGTTGATGCGATCCTTGAGTTCGAGCACAAGCGTTGAACGGATCGGCCGGGCGATGTTCTCGAACTGCTGAAGCGCCGTCACCATGAGCCGCTTATCTTTACGGCTCTCTCGCATCAGGCGTTTCGCGTCCTTGACTTGCGGAAGAAGCATTTTCGCGCTCGCGCGCATCGCTTGCTGTTCGGCCGGCGTCGGAAATGCGGAACGCACGCCGGGCTTTCGGCCGGCGAGCTTGTTGGTTCCCGGCCGGCACGCGCGTTCGATAGCTTCGATAAGGTTCGGATCTTCCTCTCGGAGTTCTGCCCAAAACGACGGCTGATACCGCGCGTCGGCGATCACATGCAGCAGAAGCGCGTCATTGGCCGTGATCCCGCGACTCGACCACAACGACCAATAGAAGCCGTCCACAGCCGCGCGCTTGTGGTAAAAACCGCTGCCCTTCTTCCGTAAGGTTTGGAGCCGTGGAAGGAGCCGGCGAAGCTCGTTGAGCCCGACGCCGCGCCGCAGATGCGCCTTGTAGTAGCGGCTCCGCCGGTAAGGAACCACGCACCCGCGTTCCTGAACGTGTGGAAGGAGATCGTCGAAGTGCGCCGAGCCGCGCACGATCCGCGCGTCGGGATCGGCCACGTCGAACACGAAGCTGTCGCCCTTCGGAACGATGCAGGTAACGGGTTTCGGATCTTCGGCTTCGATCTCGCCGTCGTATGTGCCGCTCAGAAGCTCTCTGACGGCTGCTACGCCCTTTCGTGCCATGTGTGGCCGGCTCCGCCCGGCTGTTCCGAAGAAGAAGATTGCCGGCAGGCCCGCTCGGAGAACGGGCCGTTCGGGAGCTACCCTAGCCGGCAAACGGTTGTCACCATCTCACTCATCGGCTCGACGCCGACCGCGCTACACTGACCGCGTGTCCGCCCGACACACGGTCAAGCCTTGTGTATCGGCTTGTGTATCTCTGCCGTTGGAACCATGCGGAACGGCGTCTCTGACGCGGAACGCCGTCGTTTCGCGTGACAGCTTTCCTCAATGTTCCGCGTCGGTCCAAACCGTTCCGCGTTTCCCATCGGCTTCACACGCACGAGGTCAAAGGTTCGAGTCCTTTAGCGCCCACTATCCTCGCTATGTAATCCACCGACTTCCGTTCGAGATCCGTCAAACTCCCGCTTGAGATAGCCTGAGCGACATGCCTCGTCGTCGATCGGTACGTCGCGCAGCCTTGCTCGTGATCGTTGTCGCGGCTGTCACGGCGCTGGTGCTCTCGACGAAGGGCCCGCCGGCGCCAACGCCGAATCCTCCGGGCACCGTTGCATTTGGCGCGCTCGGCGACGCGCCATATTACCCGTGGGAAGCGTGGCGCTATCCCCTCATGCTCCAGGACATGGACGGGAACGACCTCGCGTTCTCCATTCATGTCGGCGACATTTTCTGGCGTCCGTGCAGCGATGATCGGTACGAGCGGAGCCTCCGCTGGTTCAACGGGCTGAAGCACCCGCTGATCTATGTGCCCGGCGACAACGAGTGGACAGACTGCTGGACGCAACAGGAGGGCGGCTTCAACCCGCGCGAACGACTGGCGCGGCTGCGTCACACGCTGTATCCGCGACCGGGCGTGAGCCTGGGCCGCCGGACATTGCCGGTCGAGACGCAGTCAGCGAATCCCGCGTTCCCCGAGTTTGTCGAACATGCCCGCTGGTTGCAGAGCGGCCTGGTCTTCGCGACGATCCATGTCGTTGGCAGCGGTAATGCCACCAAACCGTTCCCGGCGAGAACGGACGCGGACGATCAGGAATCGCGCCGGAGGCTCGAGGCCGCGCTCGCGTGGTTGCATGAGACATTCGCGCGCGCGACGTCGGAGTCTGCGACGGCAGTTGTCGTCGCGTTCCACGCCGATCCAGGCTTTGACCGGTCACCAGCCGCTCAGGCGCCGTTCAAGCCACTGCTCGATGCGTTCGAAGACGAAGCCGTGGCATTCGACAAGCCCGTGCTGCTGATTCACGGTGACTCGCACCAGTTCACGACCGACCACCCGTTGAAAGCGCGTGCCACCAAACAGACGATTGGCAACGTCACGAGGCTGGAAGTGCCAGGGTCGCCGCGGGTTGGCTGGGTGCGAGTTGTCGTGACGCCCGGCGCCACGCCGTCCTTTGCGTTTGAACAGCGCCTCGTGCCGCGCTGGAAGTACCGGTAGAAGGCCTACTGGTGAAGTACCTGATGGACGAAGGCGATCGCAATCGAGCCCTCGCCGACAGCAGCGGCGACACGCTTGATGTTGCCGCCACGCACATCCCCGACGGCGAAGACGCCCGGACGACTCGTTTCGAGAAGATAGGGCGGCCGGGTCAGCGGCCACCCCGCTGCCGCCAGATCGTCCTGCGACAGTTCCGGACCGGTCTTGATGAATCCGTTGTCGTCGAGCGCAACGCACCGCTCGAGCCAGCCGGTATTCGGCACGGCGCCGGTCATCATGAACACGTGACCGATATCGTTCGTCTCGACGCTGCCGGTCCGGTTGTCACGCCATCGGACCCGTTGCAGTTGCCTGTCTCCCTCCAAGGCGACGATCTCGACGTGCGTTCGCACCACGATCGCGGGGTTCTCTTCAATGCGGCGAATGAGATAGCGCGACATCGTGTCTGCCAACCCGTCGCCCCGCACCAGCATGTGCACGCGCTTGGCCGTCTGCGCGAGAAACACCGCAGCCTGTCCCGCAGAATTCCCGCCGCCAACCACGATGACCTCCTCGCTCACACAGAGCTGCGCCTCCATCGGCGTCGCGCCGTAGTACACACCCGCGCCTTCGAACCGCGAGAGGTTCTCGAGCGCCGGTTTGCGGTACTCGGCCCCTGTGGCAATGATCACCGCGCGCGCGGGGACGCGCGGCCCGCCGTCGACGTGCACGGCATATGGCTGCCGGTCGCACGCCAGCCCGGTTGCGCCTTTCGCGATCAGGATGTGCGCGCCGAACTTCTGCGCCTGCGCATACGCGCGGCCCGTGAGCTCGAGTCCTGAAATACCCGTCGGAAACCCGAGATAGTTTTCAATTCTGGAGCTCGATCCGGCCTGGCCGCCTGGCGAGCTCGATTCGAGCACCAGGACATCGAGACCTTCGGATGCGCCGTACACGGCAGCCGCCAGCCCCGCCGGTCCGGCACCCACGATCACCAGATCGCTGACGTGCGTCTGGTCGATCGCGTCGTTGAAGCCGAGGCACTCAGCGATCTGCTGATTGCTCGGATTCCGCAGCACGGCCTCGCCGCGGCAGATCAGCACGGGCACGTCGGCCGCGCTCACGTGAAACTGGTCGAGCAGCGTCTGCGCATCAGGGTCGCGATCGAGGTCGATGTAGTGGAATGGATGGCCGTTGCGGATCAGAAACTCCTTCACCCGCAGCGTCGCGGCGCAGTGCATCGAGCCAATCACGACGACATCCCCGACCTCACGGGCAATCAGCTCGAGGCGGCGGAGGATGAATGCCCGCATGAGGATCTCGCTCAACTCGGCGTCGGTCTGCACGAGGGCGAGCACCTGCTCGCGGTTGAGCTCGATCACCTCACCGGGCTCGCTGACGCGCACGCGCGCCAACGAACGGCGTCCCGTGAGCATGGTGGCTTCGCCGGAGAACTGCCCGGGTCGGTGGGCGACGATCACGGTATCTGTGCCGCCGGAGGCTCGCAGCACCTGAATCTCGCCGCTGACGACGACGAAGAACGGAACGACTTTGGCTCCGACCTCGACCAGCACTTCGCCGCGCGCCACCGCGCGGCGGCGCCCATGCGCCGCGATTCGCGTGATTTGCGCTGGCGTCAGCGTCGGGAACAGGTGATCTGTACGCGACGACGCGGTGGCGTCCAACGGCGGCTGAGGATCGGGACCGCTCACAGGTCACCCCGCCAGCGTGTCAGCATGTGCATATGGTACGAGATGCTTCGATTTTGCCGTATCTAGCGCTCAATGAAGCTTTTCAACCGGCCGAGCGTTTCGTCCCATTGTGCCGAGATCACTTGAAGATGCCGGCGGGCGGCCGCGAGGCGCTTCTGTTCCAATTGCCAACTGCTCTCGCGCCCGTGCTGCGTGCGGCGCACCAAACCGGCCTTTTCCATCACCTGCAGATGTTTGGTGATCGCCTGTCGTGTGATGTCAAACCGACGCGACAGTTCCGCGATCGAGAGCGGCCCATCGTCGCAGAGGCGGGAGATCAGACGCAGCCGAGTCTCATCCCCGAGCGCTGAAAAAATCGACGCCGAACCTGCCAGGTTCGCCGCGGTCTTCGAGCTATGTGGCTTTGGCAAGATACTTCTCGATCAGTCCCATGACCATCGTCCAGCCACCCTCGTTTGCAGTGAATGCCTTTGCCCGGCGTGCCAGCGGCACTTGATCGAACCCTGATTCGGTGACCGTCAACATGACACCGCCTGGGACGTCCTCGAGAACAAACGTGACGAGCGTCGTCGGCTCATGCGAGTAATCGACATCGCGCTCCACGGCGAACGGGTGCCACCGAAATGCGAACAGTCGCTCGGGCTCGATGCGATCGATGGTGATGTGGAACGGCAGACCCGCGTACGGCTGCTGGGCTTTGGCTACCTCGACATCGACCGCAGTTGGCGCGACGACTCCACGCACAAGTGCGCCGGGCGCAAAGAGATCCTCGAATTTCACACCGAACCAGGCGCCGAATTCTTCAGCGTTCGTCAGAGCGTGCCACACCCGCGCGCGAGGCGCGCGCAGCAGCACCTGCTTCTCGATGCGATCGGTCGCGGTGGTATCCATATGCAATCTCCTGGTTGCATGTTACAGTAGGCTAACCGTATCATGCAACCCGCGGGTTGCTCAACAGCTGGAGAAGGAATCTCGCCTTTGTCCTTCGCGGCGTCCGGATTCGTGCGAATGAGGATACGGGAATGATCGCGCGGGTGGATCGTCTCTAGCCTGCATTCATTATATCCCGCTCCCCTCGCAAAAAACAGACTATCGCGAGACATTGGACCTCCGGTAGATTCACGGGCCCGCGTCTTTTGCGAGCTGCACGACCGGAAATCCTTTCCTGGGAGGTCGAATGAAGGCATTCAAAGACAAGCTTGCACCGCGCCGCGCAGGTCGGCGGAGCGATAGTCCAGCACAACGAGACACTCGAGACCCGCGTCGTCTGCTCGATCGCATTCTGGACACGCCGGATCTCGCGCAAGTCATCCCGCGACTGCCACCCGAGGTGCTTCACCGGGTCATTCAGAGCTGTGGACTCGAGGATTGCGCCGAGCTCGTGGCGCTGGCGACACCCGGCCAGTTGGCGCGTGTCTTCGATCTCGACTTGTGGCGCGCTGGCCGACCAGGCCTCGACGAGCAGTTCGACGCCGATCGTTTCGGCGTGTGGCTCGAAGTGCTGATGGAATCGGGCGCCACCGTTGCGGCGCAGATACTCGTGGGCATGGATGTCCATTTGATGGTCACGGGGCTCGCACAGCATGCGCTCGTCTTCGACCCCGCGGCGGCATCGCCGTCTGCGCCGACGGACGGAGAAGAGGTGGCCACAGTTTCCACCGTTGACGATGGGCTCTGTTGCGACGTCGGCGGCTACCGGGTCGTGGCGAGGCGCATTGACTCATGGGACGCAATCGTCGCCGTGCTGGTCGCCCTCGACGCGGAGCATCACGACTACTTTCATCGTGTGATGCGCGGGTGTCGGAGTCTCTCGAACTCGACGCCCGAGGTCGATGGATTGCACGACCTGCTCACCGTTCGGGAGCAGGTCATGTTCAACCTGGCGTTCGATCGTGAACAACGTCGGGAGAAGCAGGGATATCTGACACCCGCGCAGGCTCGCGCGTTTCTGCAGATGTCGCGACAGCTTCGGCTCGGGCACGACACCGCGCCGCCCGGCAATCCTGTTGCCCGCGCGTATTTCCGAGCAATCAAATGGACGACAGCGGCAGACGCGAACAACGGATCGAGCCGCTTGCCGGAGGCATCAGGCGCGCCGCCCACTCCGGAGGACTCCGCAGATGCGGTCGCCGCCGTCGTCGATGTACTCCTCGACGCGGGTGTCCTCACGAAGCCGCCTCGAGCGTTGCTCGACCGCCCGCAGGGGCACGCGCCGCGTCTTGCGCGCATCCAGGCGCACATGCAGTTCGCGCGCGATTGCGACCACGCTGCCTATTCGATGAGGAGCGAGGAGCTCGCCTATCTTGCGAACACGATCATGGCCGGATGTTCCATCCAGGCACGGCCCTTTACCGCGCAGGAGGCGTCGGATGCGGCCGTCGCGGTCTGTAACCTTGGCCTGGAGAACTGGCCGCGGCATTGGCTCCCGGCGAAGACACGCGGCGGTTCCTCCGTCGTCGAAGCCGGAACGGCGCTGCCCGACGACTTTCTCGTCGGTCACGACCTTGTCAGCGTGTTCCAGGTGGGGTGGACGGTCCTCTATGACGACGTCAGCAAGTACTCGGCAGAGCGACTGGTCGGGGTCCTCGCCGGCCTGCGGTGTGATGACCGCGATACACAAGCCGGACTCGACGCACTTCGCATCGAGATGGCGAAGCAGTGGCAGGCCGGAGCGCCGTGGCGCGCTCGCGACTCGCTGGATGTGATCATGATCCTCGACATGCCGGCGTGGGCCACGCTGCTCGGTCTGATTGCCGAATGCCCGGTGATACACGCGGGCATCGGCGCATCACGCGGCTCCCCGACGCGCGCGGTCAGCGCCTCAGCTTTCGAGTTCATTTCGGAGAACAGCCAGATCGCATCCGTCCGCGAATTCATGCAGTCGCTGCCGGAAACCCTGCGTCTCTGACGGCGGCCGCTTCAACGGGAGACACAGGTCGATCCTCGCGCGATCGCGGCCAGGTCAGCTCACTGTTTCGCACGAGCACATTGGCTAATAATGGTCAAGGGGCAGCAACGCGGCTTCCTTCTAGTCGCTTCGCAAGGTTTCCGCTGGTGCAACCCACAACACCCGCGCCGACGCGAGCACAGCAGCAAGAATCCCGACGCTCATCAGCACGGCCGGCGCCGTCGCGAGCATCGACCGGTCGGATGGATCGACACCGTGCAGCAACGACGACAGCAACGGAGCAACCGCGAGCGCGCCCACGATGCCGGCGCATTCGGACCACCCGCGATCCGCACCGCGGCGCGCAAGCCTGCGAGTTGCGTCGGAAGCTGGAGCGACACGGCGGCGGAATGGACGCCTGGCAACCTCTCGGCCGTGGCGACGAGGTCGTGAAACAGCGGACGAGGGTCGCCCGTGCGGCTTCCTCTCAGATCCAGATCCACCACCACGATGTGATCCGCGTCAAAGCCGTTGTCGACGGAGACCAGGTTTTTCAAGCTGCGCGCAAGCAGACCAGCTCAATCGAGTAATGTCAAACCAATGATCGTCAGCGAGTTGCGATCGGCAGTCCGCACGCTCGCGCAGCGCCCGCACTTCACGTGTGTCTCCGCGCTACTGCTCGCCCTTGGCGTCGGCGCGTCACGGTATTGTTCGCGCTTGCTGACGCGGTGATGTTCCGGCCTTTCCCGTTCGCCGATCAGGACCGTCTCGTGATCGGCGCCGAACATCGCGCGGGCTGGCCACGTGCCGAGGTGTCCTACGCGCGTTTCAGGGACTGGCGCGCACGATCGATCGCGTTCGACGGTCTGGCCGCGATGGGATCCTCGAACTGGACGACGACGCTCCGCGCAGCGGATCCGATCGCCGTCCCGTATCGTGCGGTCAAGGCATTCCTGGCCGCGCTGACCGACAACGTTCGCCCGGTCGCCATCAGGCGGGGCGCCTGATTCATAGCGGATTGTTGCTCGACGACCCTTCGGCTGGATGGGCTATCCGGAACCCGTTTTACCATTTGATCGTCTAATGGAAGACGTGATACACCATTGGGGTGGCTAACAAAGAACGGGCAAAGGGATAGCACGAACGGAGAATGCGAATGGCCAGCCTCCGCGAGTGGATCAGGCGCCTCTGGGGAACCCTCCATCCAAGCAGAGACGACCGCGACCTGGCGCACGAGCTGCAGGTACATCTGGACCTCGCGGCCGAGGACGCGCGAGGACGCCGGAACTCCGACGACGCCGTGCGGATCGCACGGATTGCGGCGGGAGGTGTCTCCCAAGCGATGGACGCGGTCCGCGATCAGCGCGGCGTGCCGTGGCTCGACGACGTGAAGCGTGACGTCAGCTATGCCGTGCGGGGGCTGGCAAGGAATCCCGCCTTCACCGCTGTCGCCGTCCTCACACTGGCCCTCGGCATCGGCGTGACGACGGCGATCTTCAGCGTCGTCTACGGCGTGCTGCTGCGTCCGCTGCCGTACGCCGACCCCGATCGCATCGTGGCCATCTTCGAGCTGACGTCGAAGGGAAGGCCGTCGGCCCTGGCGGATCCCAACTTCGATGACTTTCGGGACCAGAGCCGCAGTTTCCAGGCGATTGCGAAGTACGGCGGGACCTTGGCGACCGTGTCGGGAGCATCCCCGCCGACGCGCGCGATCGTCGGACGGGTCTCGCCCGACTTTCTCAAGGTGTTTGGCGTCCAGCCGATCGTCGGTCGAGATTTTGTCGCCGGCGACGCACAAAAGGGTGCCGCGCTCACGGTCCTCGTCAGCTACGGATACTGGAGCCAGCACCTCGGGTCGGCGGCCGATCTCTCTCAGATTCACCTCAAGATTGACGGCACGAGCTTCTCCGTGATCGGCGCGCTGCCGGCAGGATTTCGTTTCCCGCCGGAGGTCGATTTCTGGGTGCCGACCGATCTCGGTGGCGAGAATCCAAGCAGGACGTCGCACAACCACAGGGCGGTCGCGCGCCTGCGCGACGGCGTCACCGTGGAGCAGGCGAACCGCGACATCAGCGCAATCGCGCGGCGCATTCACGACACATCGAGCGAGCAGGGCGACTACCTCCTCAAAGACGGACGCGTGATCCCGCTGCAGGATTCGATCACGGGGACGGCGCGCCCGGCGCTGCTGGTCCTGCTCGGAGCGGTCGGATTTCTGCTGCTCGTCGCGTGCGCGAACGTCGCGAACCTGCTGCTCGCGCAGGCGTCCGTGCGCGAGCGCGAGCTCGCCGTGCGCAGCGCGCTCGGCGCGGGACGCGGACGGCTGGTCCGTCAATTCCTCACCGAAGCGTTCCTGCTCGTGCTGATCGGCGGCGGCCTCGGCGTGATCGGCGCGTTCTGGAGCGTCACCGGACTCGTGGCGCTGGCGCCGGCGAATCTGCCGCGGCTCGACAGCGTTGCCATCAACGTTCCGGTCCTGGCGTTCGCGTTTTGTCTCTCGACCGCGGTCGCCGCTGGCCTCGGCGCCTTCACCGCCGTACGCGCGACCTGCGGCGATTTGCGCGACGACCTCGTGGATTGCTCGCGCGGCCAGATCGGCTCGCACGGCAGCCAGCGTATCGGCCGCGTCATCGTCGCGGCGCAGATGGCGATCACGCTCGTGCTCGTCGTCGGCGCGGGGCTCCTCGGCCGCAGCCTGATGAAAGTCCTCGAGGTCAATCCTGGATTCCGCGTCGACAAGATCGTCGCGATGGACGTCTCGCTGCCGTGGGTGGAGGATCCCAAGGCGAAGACGGGTCAGGCGCTGTTCTTCGCGAACGTGATCGATCGCCTCGGAACAATTCCGGGTGTGCGCATGGTGGGAGCAACGAGCGGCCTGCCGCTGGACGGCGGCCATCCCGATGGACTGTTCGCGCTGCTGGCGCCGAATGACGTGCCGAAGACGATGAAGGATCTCGGCGCACTGTTCCGGCAGAAAGAGCGGCTGGGCATCGCGGACTTCTGCGTCGCGACGGACGGCTACTTCCAGGCGCTCGGCATTCCACTGATTCGCGGACGCGTCTTCGACGCGCGCGACGGCGTGGACGCACCCCACGTGGCCGTCATCACGCAGGCGCTCGCGCGCGATCGCTGGCCGCATCAGGATCCGATCGGCCGGAGGATCGAATTCGGCAACATGGACGGCGACCTCCGCCCGCTGACGATCATCGGTATCGTCGGTGACACGCACGAGTACGGCCTCGACGCGCCGCCGCGGCCGACCGTCTACGTGAATCTGTTCCAGCGCCCGCGCGCGGCGATGAGCCTGACGCTGCTGAGCGATGCCGATATGCAGCAGGTGACGACGGCGGCGCGGGCGATTCTGCAGGAGCTCGACCCGGAGATTCCGGCGAAGTTCCGGACGTTCTCGCAGGTGTATGCCGCATCGCTCGGCTCGCGGCGGTTCAATGTCGTCCTCATCGGCTTCTTCGGCATCGCCGCGCTCGTGCTCGCGACGACGGGCGTGTTCGGCGTGATGGCGTATGCCGTCAGCCGCCGCACGCGCGAAATCGGCGTGCGCGTCGCTCTTGGGGCATCCGCCGGCGAAGTGCTGAAGATGATCCTGAGCCAGGGGATGCGCACGATCGTCCTAGGCGTGGCGATTGGGATTGCCGGGGCGCTGGCGCTGACGCGCACCGTGCAGTCGCTGCTCTTTGGGGTCACGGCCACCGACCCGCTGACGTTCGGCGGCGTAACCCTGTTGCTCGTGGGGACGGCGCTGCTGGCGTGCTACGTTCCGGCGCGGCGGGCAACGAAAGTAGACCCAATGGTTGCGTTGCGGTACGAGTAACCATCGAATTGACGCGCGTCATTGATGGCAAGCCAAATGGCGAACGATGGCCCTAACGCCGTAGGGCTTAGGAATCTCGGTTCCGGCGTCTCCGCGGGGGCTTCCGACAGGAATAGTGTGCGGGCCAGCACGAGGACCGCTGCGCGTCGTCGTCGAGCATCCGGTACGGCGACAACGGATGGCGGGTCTATGCCGTCTAACCGATCCAAATGGACAACCCGGTCGGCGCCATCCGTTACGCGATCCGCCAATTCCGTCTCTCGCCCGTCTTCACTGCCTCGGCCGTCCTGACGCTCTCGCTCGGTATCGGCGGCACGACCGCGATCTTCACCCTGATCCACGCGGTCATGCTGCGCTCGCTCCCGGTCGCCGACCCGGAACGCCTCTACCGCGTCGGCGACGGCGACAACTGCTGCGTCCAGGGCGGACCGCAGGATCGCTGGGGCATGTTCTCGTACCCGCTCTTCGAACGCCTCAAAGCCGAAGCGCCCGAGTTCGAACACCTGACCGCCTTTCAAGCCGGCGGCTTCCGCGTCAGCGTCCGCCGGCCCGGCATGGACGCCGCTGCGCGCTCGCTCCGGACGGAATACGTCACCGGCAACTACTTCACGACCTTCGGCATCGGCGCCTTCGGCGGACGCGTCTTCACCGCAGACGATGACACGCCGGCGTCGCCGCCGGTCGTCGTGATCAGCCATCACTCGTGGGAAGCGATCTACGGCGGCGATCAATCGCTCGTCGGCCAGACGCTCGTCATCGAAGGCCACCCGTTCACGGTCGCCGGCGTGGCGCCGCCGGGCTTCTTCGGCGATACGCTCCGCAACAATCCGCCCGACTTCTGGATCCCGATTCAGCACGAACCGATGGTCACCGGCGCCAACTCGCTGCTGCGCCAGCCGGTCTCCGCCTGGCTGCGCGTCATCGGCCGCCTCAAACCTGGCGCCACCACCGACGGCATCGCGACGCGGCTCACAAACGTCCTGCGCCAGTGGATCCCGCGTGACTCGGGCTGGCCAGCAAACTGGCTGTCCGACGTCGACCACCTGCTGCCGAAGCAGACGATCGCGATCGTCCCGGCCGGCGCCGGCGTCGGCGTGATGAAAGAGCAGTACGCCAGCAGCCTGCAGCTGTTGATGGCCGTCTGCGGACTCGTGCTGTTGATCGCCTGCGCGAACGTCGCGAACCTGCTGCTCGCGCGCTCGGTCGCGCGTCGCACGCAGACGGCAGTACGGATGGCTATCGGCGCGTCGCGATCGCAGATCGTCGCGCAGGCGCTTGTCGAAAGCATCCTGCTCGCGATCGGCGGCGGCATCGCGGGCCTCGTCGTCGCGATGGGCGCCGCGCGGCTGCTGCTCTCGCTTGCGTTCTCCGTCTCGACATTTCTTCCCATCAGCACACGCCCGTCGCCGCTGGTACTGGCGTTCGCGTTCGGCCTCGCCGTGATCACCGGCGTGCTCTTTGGCGCCGTACCGGCGTGGCTGGCGACGCGGACCGATCCGATCGATGCGCTGCGCGGATCGGGTCGATCGACGGGCGATCATTCTTCGTTCACGCGCACCGCGCTGCTCGTCCTCCAGGCCACGCTCTCCGTCGTCCTCGTCGCCGGCGCGACGATGCTCGGCCGCAGCTTGAACAACGTCCAGCATCAGGATTTCGGGTTCACCGTGCGCGATCGCGTGCTCGTCGCGATCAACCGGCCGTCCGCGAACTACACCGTGCCGCAGCTGACGGCGATGTACCGCACGCTCGAAGACCGGCTGAACCGCATTCCCGGTGTGCAGTCAGCGAACCTCGCTCTCTACAACCCGCTGACCGACAACTGGGGCGAGCTGATTCTCGTCGCCGGCCATCCGCCGCCGAAGCCCGGCGACAACGCGGGCGCGTCGTGGGATCGCGTGAGCGCGCGCTACCTGCAGAACCTCGGCATGACGCTGGCGCGCGGGCGCACGTTCACGGAGGCGGACAACGAAACGACCGCGCCGGTCGCGATCGTCAACGAAGCGTTCATCAAGCGCTTCTTCAAGAGCGACGAGGATCCGCTCGGTCAGCACTTCGGCCTCGACGAGCCGCAGAACGTCGGCACGTTCACGATCGTCGGCATCGTCCGCGACGCGAGGTGGCAGAGCTTTCAGTTCCGGCTGCCGCCGCGGCCGATGTTCTACGTACCGCTCGCGCAGAAGGTGAACTACGTGAACAGCGTGATGACGCGCGTCGAGTACCAGTCGCACTTCATCAGCGGGCTGATGCTCGTCACGAAGCTGGGGCCGGGCGCGCTCGAGCCGCTTGTGACGAAGGCGATGGCGGACGTCGATCCGAGCCTGACGTTCATGAACGCGCGGACGCTCGAGCAGCAGATCGCACTGATGTTCGATCAGGAGCGCGCGGTCGCGAGCCTCGCGGGACTCTTCGGCGGCGTGTCGCTCCTGCTCGCGGCGATCGGCCTGTACGGCGTCACCGCCTACTCGGTTGCGCAGAGGACAAACGAGATCGGGATCCGGATGGCGCTCGGCGCGGACAAAGGGGCGGTGTTGAATCTCGTCCTGCGCAGCGCGTTCACGCGCGTGGCGATAGGATTGGGATTCGGCGTGCCGCTGGCAATCGGCGCAGGCAAATTGCTCGCCGCGCAGTTGTACGGCGTGAAGTTCTGGGATCCGGTCGCCCTGGCTGTGGCTACCGGATCGCTGACGCTGTGCGCGTTGGTCGCCGCGCTGATTCCTGGCAGTCGGGCGGCATCAATTCCGCCGATGCACGCGCTCCGGTTGGAATAGCACCCGGGATCGCCAGTACGAGCGCGCGCCCAAGATCTCATCCACTTACGCGACTACTCGTTACCGCGCCGAGCGGACGGGTTAATTAAATTAAGCGCCTGTCTTGAGTACGACTAGGTGCGAAACGCACGATCTTCCACACGCGATCAACTCGTTGGCATGTGTCCAACGAACGGTACGGCTACTCGGCCCGGAGCGTGACGATCGGGTCAATACGGGCCGCGCGGCGCGCCGGGATCACGGATGCCGCGACGGCGACGACGAGAATCATCGCTGGAGCGGCCGTCAGCGCGACTGCGTCCAGAGGACTCACGCCGAATAGCATCGCCTGCATGATGCGGCCTGCGGCAGCCGCTGTGAGGAGACCAATACCTGAGCCGACGAGTGCAGTGCGGCCGGCCGCGGCCATCACGTCAGTGACAATGTGTCTGGCAGTGGCGCCCAACGCCACCCTGACGCCGAACTCGCGAGTCTGCGCTGCCACCATCGACGCGAGCAAGCCGTACAGGCCGACGATCGCGATGAACGCGGTGAGCGCCGCAAAGAAGGCGAAGAACAGCAAGTTCGCGCGCCAGGGCGTCTGCTCGCGCGCGATTTCGTCGCGCATGACCGCAATACGGATCGCTCCGTCCGGATCCACTGCGCGCACGCGCGCGTGAATCGCCACGAGGGCAGCCTGCGCCGATCCGCGCGTGCGGACGACGATGTCGCCTATCGAGAACTCGCCCTGATCGTACGGGACGTAGACATCGAGGGACGGCGAGCGCAGGTCGCGATACCGCACGTCGGCGACCACACCGACCACCGTCCACCACGGCGGCACGGCGCGCCTTTCGTCGAAGCCATGACCGCGGAATCGCTTGCCGATAGCGGACGTCCCGGGCCAGGTCCGCCGCGCGAATGTCTCGCCGACCACCGCGACGGGTGCGGTCTCCATCCGGTCGTCATCGGTGAACGTGCGCCCCTCTACCAGCCGAATGCCCATCGTCTCGAAATAGCCGGGCGTGACGGTCTCGAGGTTCGCCCACGGATTGCGTTTGGCCTCATCGACGGCCTGGCCTTCTCTCTGCCACGATGAATCGAGGCCGACGGGTCCTTTCAACGGGCGGCCGGCGACACCAGCGACCGATTCGACCGACGGCAGCGTGCGAAGCGCATCGATCACACGCGTGTAGAACTGATGCTCCCTCGTCCTGCCGGCCGTCTGGACCGATGGCGCGTGGACCTCGACCGCGACGAGCCGATCGGCCACGAATCCGACGTCCAGACGCGTCAGCACGGCGACGCTTCGATACAGCAGCGCTGGGCACGTCAGAATGCTGACGGCGATCGCCATCTCGCCGATGACGAGGAGTCGGCGCGTCCGCCGGTTCCCGGTGCCGGTGTGGCCGCCGTCGCGAAGTGCCTGCTCCAGCGGGGACGTCCGCAATGTGAGCAGCGGCAAAAGCGTGCACACGGCGGTCACGAACGTGCCGACGCCCACGGTGTAGACGAGCGCACGTGCGCCGATCACCGCCTGTTCGACTCGCGGAAGATCTGTGGGGACGATGGCGAGGAGCAGGGGCAGCGCGACCCGCGCCGCAACGAACGCAGCGCCACTCGCAAGCGCCGTCAGCAGCGCCGCCCCGCACAGCAGATCGCTCGCAATCGCGCCAACTGATGCGCCGAGCGCCACCCGAACGGCCAGCTCGCGCCGTCGCGCCGAGAGCTGCACCAGCAGAAGGCCAGCGACGTTCGCGGCCGCGGCTGTCAGAAGGAGCGCCACCGCCGCCAGGAGAGCCCACAACCGAATCCGGGCGGAACCGATCGCGTCGTCGACGAGGGGCGCCAATGCCGCGGACATCCGGCCCGTCCGTCCATACTCGAGCGCAAGCTCGCGCACGATACGGTCGACGTCGGACTGGGCTGCCTCGATCCGAACGCCAGGCTTGAGGCGACCGACGGCGAGCAGCACGCTGACATCGCGGTTGTCGACGAAGCTGGGTTCGCCCGGAATGGGGAACCGTTCGACCGCCGGTACGATCGCCACCCAGGCATCGGGCCGCTCGGGATAGGTGAACGCCCGTGGCATGATCCCGACGATCGTGTAAAGGCGGCGCCCGAGGAGAACGGATCGTCCAATCGCGCGCGGATCGCCGCCGAACTGCCGCTGCCAGAATCCGTGGCTCAGCACGACCGCAAGCGCGGCGCCGTGGCGGTCGTCATCCGGTGTTAGCGTGCGGCCGGCCGCTGCCCGCGCGCCGAGCACGTCGAAGAAATTCCCGGACACCGCGCGGTACGCGACAGGCACGGGTTCGTCGGACCGCAGCGTGCCCGTCCAATTCGACGAACCCATCGCGGCGAGATCGTCGAAGCTGTGCGACCGTTTCCGCCAGTCGATGAAATCCGGGTACGGGATTTCGGCACGCCGGCCGGCCTGCACGCCACCGCCGATGACCAGCCGGTCCTGTTCCGCGAAGGGAAACGGCCGGAACATGACCGCATCGGCCAGCGCGAACAGGGCGGTGTTCGCACCGATGCCGAGCGCGAGGAGCGCGACGGCGACGAGCGACAGCTGGGGTCGTGCCCACATGGCGCGCACAGCTTGGCGCAGCGGCATCATGGCGCCAGCATAATCGCTTCGGCTTCTATTAGACCACCGCCTACGTCCATGCGCCGAGATTCCTGATTCAGACAAGTGTCCAGCAGTCGATCGATCATCGGATGTCCCGGGGCCGGCGGTTTGGCGTTATGCGCGAGGGCCGAAGGGCCGACCGCGATATGCTGATCAGCCGACTATTCGTTAGACCCCTGAACGGCACACGCGTTAATGATCGAAGGCTGACAATGAATCCATTTGTCGGTATGTGGATCGCCAACATCGAAAAGTCACACCGGCATGCCAACCATCAGTTTCAAAGTGCCACGCTGACCTTCGAAGCGGCCGGCGATGCTGTTTCAATGACCCACTCTGGCGTCAACATGTCCGGCAAAAAGGAATCCGGCACCACAGTGCTCACACCGGATGGCCAGGAGCACGCGGTGTCCCCGCAAGCGCCAGGCGTCGTGGCGGTGACGACGTGGCTCGGCACACACGTTCTCGAATCGGAAGCGAAGAAAGATGGGCGCTCGATCGGTAAGGGAACCTACACGGTATCGGGAGACGGAAGAACACTCACTGCGACAGTCGCGGGTACGGATGCGGCCGGTGCACGATTCGAGCAGGTCATTGTGTTCGATCGTGGGTAGTCATTCGAAGCGCGTGGGCGACTGGATCCCGTCGCGGCGACGCGCGCGAGCTGTCGGTCAAGGTCCTTCACGCGGTGAACCCAAGCCCTTCTCCGCGGCATATGATGCCGCGAACGGCGAGGAGTCCATACCAATCACTGGACCCGACGCGCCTAGAGTCTGTGATCACGTGTCTCTGCAACGCGCGGCTCGGGCGCCGTGCCTGCCGTCACGTGGCTGATGCGCCGTGACGAGCCGCTGACACCGAATCCGACGCAGCTGCGCCTTACGGCGTGAAGGTGATCGTGACGGTCACGAGAACCGGCACCGGCACGCCGTTCAGGAGAGTCGGCGTGTACTCCCACTGCCGCACCGCGTCAAGCGCGGCCTGATCGAGCAGCGGGATCGAGCGCACGACCTTCGCGTCTAGGACTTTTCCGTCGGGTCCAATCGTCGCTTCGATGGTGACCGCCCCCGCGACACGCGCCGACCGCGCAATGGCGGGGTATACGGGTTTGACGTCCTTGATCTTGAGCGGTGGCTTGATCTGACCCCCGATGCGGAGCGGCGCCACCAGCTTGGCCTTCGCTCTGGCGGCAGCATCGGCCTTCTCTTTGGCCGCGACTGCATCGGCCTTCTCCTTGCCCGCGAGAGCATCGGCCGCCGCCTTGTCGCCTGCCGCCTTCGCGGCGAGGGCGAGTTGCTTCGTCTTATCGTACGACTTCAACCACTTGCCTTCCTGAGCTTTCAGCTCGGCGTCGAGGGCTGCCCGGGCATCCTGGGCAGCCCTTAGGGACTCGGCGGCATACTGATCCGCGCGGTCGGCAGCGGCCCGGTCGACGGCGGCCGTCGCCGCATTCACGTCCGCGGTGGGCGGCGACGCGCAGCCCGTGACCGTGATCGCGAGGGACAGGGTAATCGCACGGAATCTGGCAGTGATACGCATGGTGTGTCTTTCTTCTTCAACCGTCGGATCAATGGTATTTCTATCGCCGCCCGGAAACAGGCAGATGGATGCCTTGACTGCCGGCCCGCAGCACGCAGCGAAGGCAGTGCTGCCAACAGTCGCGACGGCCGCCGCGAACGTCGCGAAATCGGTCGGCGTCACCTCGTACAGCAGTGCTGTCATCACGTGCGCGGCTGCCATCGCAGCGGCAAGACCAAGCGCGATTCCGCCGAGCGTTACTGCCATCCCCTGCCGCACCACCATCGCCACGACTTGACCTCGCGCCGCGCCGAGAGCAATTCGGAGGCCGATCTCCTGTGTTCGCTGCGCCACTGCATACGCGACGACGCCGTAGATGCCGACGATCACGAGCAGCAGCGCCGACAGAGCGAATGTACTAAGCAACAGCAGGTTCAATCGGCGCGGTGCAATCGAATCGGCGAGCGCCACATCGAGCGGTTTCACGTCGAACAGAGGCTGCGTGCGATCGATACTCGAGAGCAGGGTCCGGAGCGACGGTGCGAGCGACATCGGGTCGGTGCTGGTACGAATCGTCAGCGTCGTCCTGCCAATTCGCGCGTGGGCGTAATCCAGGAACAATTCCGGCTCAGTTGCCGCCCCCAGCTTCGAATACCGCAGATCCGCGACGACGCCGACCACCTGCGCAAAACTTGTGGACGCATTCACAAAGGGCAACCGGATCCATTTGCCAAGTGGATTGGCGCCGGGAAAAGCTTCCCGCGCAAGCGTCTCATTGATCACGAACACCGCCGTCGGCTCATGGTCCGTAAGCCATCGACCGTTCACCACGCGCAACCCCAGAGCGGAGGCATAGCCTTCCGACGCCGAGCTCAGAACGCCGCGTGGCTTCTGCTCCGGCGGGGTGTCGGCTTCTCCCTCGATGGTCAGCAGCATGATCGCGCCACCGTTCGAACCAACACCCGCGGCTTCAACGCCTGGTGCTGCGGCGGCGCGGCGGACCAGCTCATCAATGAACGCGCGCTGATTCAGCGGATCGCGATAACGCGGTCCTGAAAACTGTAACCGCATCGTCAGTACGCGATCCGGCGCAAAGCCGGGCGGATACGCGGTCATGCGCCAGAAGCTCTTCACCATCAGGCCGGCGGCAACAAGCAAGACGACCGTGAGCGCGACTTCGATCGTGACGAGCGCACTCCTCACGCGAACGCTCCGTATACTCGACGACGCGGACCGCGCGCCGTCCTTCAACGTTTCGTAGACATTGGTCTTCCACACTGCGATGGCCGGCACCAACGCGAAGACGAGCGTCGTCGCCGCGCACACGCCGAGCGCGAACACGAGTACGTGCGCGTCGATGGTCGTCTCGGACAATCGTGGCACCGCCAGCGGCAGTAACCGAAGCATCATTGCAGTGAGACCCCGTGCGGCCAGCAATCCGACGGCGCACCCAATTGCGCCGAGTAGCAGGCTCTCGACGAAGAACTGCCGCAGGATGCGAGCGCGGCCGGCACCGATGGCCGTCCGGATCGCGATCTCGCGTTGGCGCGCCGATCCCCGCACGAGGAGGAGATTCGCCGTATTAACGCACACGATTAACAGTACCAGGGCGACGGCCGCCTGCAAGATGACGAGTGGTTTCCGCGCATCGCCAACCAGCTTGTCGGCGTAGCGGACGACGCGCAGATGGGTCGACCCTCCCGTTCGCTGACCCGTGGGTCGCTGCCGTTGCCGAATACTCTCGAGCTCTACACGTGCGCGCTCAATCGAGACGCCGGGCTTCAAACGGCCGATGACGCTGAGGATTTGGACGCCGGGACCAGTCGAGGCGCGTATGACGTTCGCGCGATAGACGTCGATAGCGCCTCGACCGGTCGCGACGAACGCCGGCGGCGAGACGAGCTGGGGATGAAAGTCGGCCGGCAACACTCCGGTGATCAGAGTCTGTCGCCCGCTGACCATCACAGGTCGTCCGATAACCGACGGGTCCGCGTGGAACCAACGTTCGAAGAAGGTGTGTGGGAGGACGGCTCCATCTTGGCCCAACGGCGGAGGCCCACCGAGAGCAAAGCTCGCGCCCGTGAGATCCCAGAACCCGTCAGTGACTGCGGCGACGCGCGCCTGCACCACCTCGTCACCGACGTCGATCGGCTCGTCGGCGGTCAAGAATCCAGCCAAGCGGTCAAAAACAGCGGCCTGATCGCGCCAAGCGACAAAGTCGGGCGACATGACAACGTCGTCCTGACCGCGATCGTCAAAAGGGGCGACCCATACCAAACGCTCGGGATTCGGATACGCCAGCGGTCGCACGAGCACTGCGTTGACGACACTGAACACGGCCGTGTTCAAACCGATCCCAAGTGCAAGTGTGAGCACGACGACGACGCTAAACCCGGGCGCGCGACGGCACATACGGAGGGTGTATCGGGTGTCTTGGAGGAGGCAATCCCACCAGACTGGGATCCAGATTGTGCGCGCCGCTTCCTTGGTCAGCATGGCGTTACCGAATGCTCGCCTGCCCGCCGCGTGCGCTTAGAGCGAGGTTTCCGCAATGTTTGATCGGAAGTAGTCGTGTCACTCGATGGCTCCTCGTTCTCGCAAGAACGCTATCGTTCTGCCTCCAGAATGAGACTCGCTCTGAAACCGTAGCGCGTACCCGAGCGGCGTGCATTCGACGACTTCATCCAGCCGCTCATAGTGTCCGGGGAGTTTTACACGCACCTCGAGGTCGGCGCCGCGCTCCACCAACAATCGCACCGTCGGCAACCCTTCATCGCCGAACTGCGTGACCGCGTGGAAAATGGCCGTTTGCCCGCCGACGCCGGCATCGTCCACGGTGGCGCGCGCGTTGACGTCTGCGCCGCGATCGAGCAGCAGACGTGCGGCGTCAACAATGCCGAACTCTGCGGCCACGTGCAGCAAGGTCGCTCCCTGAAGCAGGAGGCGCCGGGCGCCCGTGCTGCCGCAGTCCAGTTCAGGAAACCGCCGGTGCGCCAGCTTTGAATCGGCATCGAGTTGCTCAGCCAAGCGATCGAGCTGGCGACGGAGCACTTCCAACACGCCCGGAGCGTTGTACCTTGTCGTGCCGCCCGCATCGAGCAGAACGTCGATGCAGGCGCTCAGTCGCTCTGGTGAACGCGCGTAGGTCTCGATCGCGTAATCCAGTGCTGTGCCGCGCCCACGGGCATTCCCGCAGTTCGGATTCGCTCCACGATCCAGGAGCCATTTGAGTGCCTCCGGATCCAATGACTCGCAGGGGGCAAAGATGATGGGGAAATGTCCGTGCCAGAGGGCGTTCACATCCGCACCGTGTGACACGAGAAGCTCCATCATCGGGATGCGATATCCATTGAGCGCCGCTCGCATCAGCGGTCCGTCGCCCCCCTGGTGCACGTCCGACCCGTGCCCGAGCATCCACATCGCCATGGCCAGTCTCGCAGGACTCGGTGATTCCCATGGGACGCGGCACTCGGCAACCCACGTGAGCGGCCCATCCTCTCCATAGCCAAGTGGTGCGCGGTGAAGGGCTGGGTTGCGCGTCATCATCGTCTTCACGCGCTCGATGTCGTTGCGGTCGATCGCCTGTTTGAGCTGCCCGGCCTCCTCGAGAGACTCGAGATATGCCTTGAGCTTCGGCCAGCTTGCGAATCCATACAGACGCGCTATCTGAAACTGAGCATCAGTAATTGACCTGGCGGCGCCAGCCTTGAACAGGTCCTTGGCTTGCGTCTTCAGATGACGAAGATTGGGACGGTCGGGAAGTGGGCGAGGCGCCCCTTGAGGATCTGTCGACATAAGCGACCTCCTTTCGTCGAAGCGCCCGTTGTCCGCACATCGGGCTGAAAGAAGGTTCGCGAGACTGTTGTGGACAGGTGGGCTTCTACCCTTTCCGCGGACCGGATGCGTCCTTGTACGCGACGTCGATCGTAATCCGATCGATGCTGCGAGTCAAAGCACGAGGGCGGTTCTGAGTCATCATGACGGATGCACCCGACGGAACTTACTCGCACGGAGATGATCTCATTGACCAATCGCTGTTCGGGATGTAAGGTCGGACGGCTCATGGGAGGAGGTCGGACCGTATGAGGAAAAGAGGGTTGCCGGGAATGGGCGGCGTTGGCCTCTCGCTCTTCTTGCTCGCCTCGCTGGTCGGGATGAGTGCCTTCCAACTCCCCGGCGACGCCGTCCGAGTCGACAACGACGACCTTGGCGGGGCTGTGAACGGCCCACGGGGGCCCGAGGCGGGCGTCTGGGTCATCGCGGAAACGACTGACCTGCCCACCAAGTTCGCCAGGATCGTGGTCACGGACGATCGGGGCCGCTACGTTGTGCCGGATCTTCCGAAAGCGACCTACAACGTGTGGGTGCGCGGCTACGGGCTGGTCGATTCGCCGAAGGTACAGGCCGGCCCCGGCAAGATTCTGAACCTGACCGCTGTGGCGGCGCCGAACGCGCGCGCGGCGGCGGAATATTATCCGCCCAGCTACTGGTATGCGCTGGCAAAAGTGCCGGACAAGAGCGAGTTCCCCGGCACGGGCCCCAACGGCAACGGCATTTCGGAAAGAATGAAGAGCCAGGCCGAATGGCTCGACCAAATGCGCTGCGGCGCTTGCCATACAATCGGCACCAAGGCCACGCGGGAGATCCCCAAGAGTCTCGGTACGTTCCCTTCCTCGCTGCAAGCCTGGGAACGACGCGTGAAGTCGGGGCAGATGGGACCCGGCATGGCCGGCATGCTCGCCGGGTTCGGGCCGCGGGGGATGGCCATGTACGCGGACTGGACCGATCGCATCGCGGCGGGCGAAGTGCCAGACGCGCCGCCCCGGCCGCAGGGCGTGGAACGAAACGTGGTCGTGACCTTGTGGGACTGGTCCACTCCCGTAGGATTTGTCCACGACACGATCTCGACCGACAAGCGCAATCCGACCCTCAACGCCAATGGTCCCGTCTACAGCATTTCGAGGTTCAGCCACCCCGATGTAAACATCCTCGACCCGGTGCGCCATACGGCAACAGGTGTGGAGGTGCCGATTCGCGACACGGACACGGAGTACACCAACCCGCAGAAGAACCTGGCGCCGTCGCCCTACTGGGGCGAGGAGATCATCTGGTCGGGCCAAGCCAGCCTGCACAACCCTATGCTGGATGCCGCCGGACGGGTCTGGCTCACGCATGCGATTCGTGGGACCGCCAATCCGGCTTGGTGCAAAGCGGGATCGAGCCATCCATCCGCCAGGCAGTTCCCTCTCAGCCGGAGCGGCCGCCATCTCTCCGTGCTCGATCCGAAAACCAAGAGGGTGACGATGATCGACACCTGCTTTGGCACGCATCACCTGCAGTTTGCCGAGGATGCCAATAACACGCTCTATTTCAGTGGGAGCGGCCCGGTGCTGGCCTGGTTCAACACGAAGCTGTTCGACGAGACCAAGGATGAACAGAAGGCGCAGGGTTGGGCCGCGTACGTGCTCGACACCAACGGCAACGGCAAGCGGGATGCGTACGTAGAGCCGAATCAACCGGTCGATGCCACCAAGGACAGGCGAATTCAGGGTGGAAGCTACGGCGTCATTGTCTCCCCGGTCGATGGGTCGATCTGGCAGTCGTTGCCGGGAGCGATCTTCCTCTCCGAGGGGAATCTGAGCGGGCCCCCCGGGGCCATTGTTCGGACCGTTCTGGGCTCGAACCCGCCGCAGACCACGCTGACGGAATACTACGAGCCCCCGTTCAACAACCCGAAGTCGCCTGTCAACGGATATACCCCGCGGGGGATCGACATCGATCGGAACGGCGTCGTCTGGACCGCGCTGGCTGGCAGCGGACATCTGGCCAGCTTCGACCGGCGCAAGTGCATGGGACCTTTGAATGGCCCGACCGCGACGGGACAGCATTGTCCCGAAGGCTGGACACTGCACGTGACGCCAGGGCCGAAATTCAAGGGCGTGACCGACGAGAGCAACAGCGACATGCTCTACTACAACTGGGTGGATCAGTTCGACACGCTGGGGTTAGGCAAGAACGTGCCCGTTGCCACCGGCTCGTATTCTGATGCGCTGATAGCCTTCTCCGAGGGGAAGTTCGTCGTCATGCGCGTGCCATATCCCATCGGGTTCTACAACCGCGGCGTGGACGGCCGGATCGACGATCCGAAGACCGGCTGGAAAGGCAAAGGGCTGTGGGCGAACTACGGCGCGTACACCCCCTGGCACTACGAAGGCGGCAAAGGCCAGACGAGCAAGGCGGTGCATTTCCAGCTTCGCCCCGACCTGCTCGCAAAGTGAAACGACTACTCCCCGCGCAAGGCTTTCACCGGGTCGAGCCGTAAGGCGCGGTACGCGGGCACCAGGCTGGCCATCAGCGCGACAAGGGCCAGCGTGGCTCCCACGGCGGCAAGCGTCAGCGGATCCGATGCGCTCACGCCAAAGACGAGCGTTCTCATAACCTTCGCCGACGCGAGCGCGGCGATCGTTCCGGCCGCGATGCCGACGAGCGCAGGCGACATGCCCTCGATGATCACCAGACGAAGGACGTCGGCTGTCCGCGCGCCAAGCGCCGTGTTACCACCGGGGAGCGCGCGACATTTCAGCGATTCCGGGCGCCGCCCTGCCTGCCGCACGCCGTACTTGATCAAACGCCGGTTATTTGTAGCAACGAACGTAGACTGTCTACACAACGTATAGTAGACTGTCTACGGAATGAGTCCCAAGGCGCCTGCTCGCGTCGAGCTACTTCAAGGCACGCTCGATCTCCTGATCCTCCGGACGCTCATCTCCGGGCCGATGCACGGACACGCCATTTCAAAGCACATCCAGCGCACATCTGAAAACCTTCTGCAGATCGAGACCGGGTCGTTGTACCCATGCGTGCATCGACTCGAGGCGAAAGGCTGGATCGCGGCATCCTGGGAGCTCTCCGACAAGGGAAAGCGGGCCAAGTACTACCGCCTCACGGCGCTCGGCCGGAAGCAGCTCTTTGCCGAGCGGTCGAAATGGAAAGCGTTCGCCCGCGCGATGGGATTGATCCTGGATCCAGCCCGCCAGGAGGGATCATGAGCGCGTTCTTTCGCAAGCTGCGTTGGTTGACGCGGCGGAATCGCAAGGAAGCCGAACTCCGCGAGGAACTCCAATTCCATCTGGAAGAGGAAGCGGAAGAGCGTCACGCTCGAGGACTCGCGGAGGAAGAGGCCTGGTGGGCCGCGCGTCGCGAGTTGGGCAATCTCGCGCTGGTGCGCGAGGACACGCGCGCCGTGTGGGGATGGACGATCCTGGAGCAGTTAGGCCAGGACTTGCGCTACGCCTTGCGGACCATGGCCGCGAATCGGCTCTTCACGATGCTGGTGATCTTGTGTCTGGCGCTCGGCATCGGCGCCAACACGGCGATCTACAGCTTCATGGATTCGATCCTGCTGCGCTCGCTGCCGGTGCCTGATCCCGAGTCGCTGGTCGTTCTGAACTGGCACGCGAGGAGCCCTAGGCGCGACTTCGTCATGCGAGCGATGAGCGGCAGCACCTGGGGCGACTCCAAATGGGGAACGATGAGCGGCATGTTCCCCTTCGGGGCGTTCGAGCTGTTCCAGAAAGACGATGCGATCTTTTCGAGCGTGTTCGCTTATTTCCAACCGCGGCAGGCGAGAAAGCTGAACCTCGCAATCAAGGGGCAAGCGGACCTGGCCAGCGGCCTCACCGTATCCGGCGACTATTTCCGCGGGCTCGCCGTCGTCCCGGCGGCGGGCCGGCTCATCGTCCCGGACGACGATCGGGCGGGAGCGCCGGCAGTCGCAGTCGTCAGCTATGCCCTGAGCGAAAAGCGCTTCGGGGGAGCCGCCAATGCCGTCGGCCAGGCGGTGCTGATCAACAACCTCCCCTTCACCGTGTTGGGTGTCACGCCTCCCGGGTTCTTCGGCGTCGATCCCGCTGCGGCTCCTGATGTCTACGTTCCGATGCATGCCAATGAATTGCTGGGAGCGGCCGACCAGTTTGGATTCCGTTCGGAGCGGTACCTCGATCAGCACTACTACTGGATCCAGATCATGGGCCGCCTCCGGCCCGGCGTCAGTCTGGTTCGAGCGCAGGCCGCGCTGGCGCCAAGATTTCAGCAGTGGGTGGCCAGCACCGCCACCAACGATCGCCAGCGCGCACATCTTCCAGAGCTGATGGTGAACCCGGGCGCGGGCGGACTCAGCACCCTGCGCCGCGCGTACTCGCAACCGCTCTACGTGTTGATGGCGATGGTCGGATTGATCCTGGTCCTGGCTTGCGCCAACGTCGCAAGCCTGCTGCTGGGGCGCGCGACCGCAAGAGGTCGCGAAATCGCGCTGCGCCTGAGTCTGGGCGCGGGGCGGCCTCGCGTCGTGCGGCAACTCCTGACGGAGAGTGTGCTGCTGGCGTCGCTGGGCGGAGCGCTCGGCGTCCTGTTCGCGATCTTCGGCATTCGCTTCCTGACGTTCCTGCTCGCGAACGGCCGGACCGACTTCACGCTGCACGCGGAGCTGAACTGGCACGTCCTCGGCGTCGCGGCCGCGTTGTCGGTGCTGACGGGCATCCTGTTCGGTCTCGCCCCGGCAATCCGAGCGACCCGCGTCGACGTGATACCGGCCCTGAAAGAAGTACGCGCGCGGCATCGATTCGCGCGCGTGAGCGTGAGCCTGCGCCACGCGCTCGTGGTGGGACAGATCGCCATCTCGCTGTTGATGCTGGTAGCGGCCGGCCTTTTCGTGCGGACACTGTCAAATCTGCAAGCGATCGAGCTCGGCTTCGATCGCGAGAACGTATTGCTGTTCCAGTTGGACGCGAGGAAGGCCGGATACCGTGATCAGGACATCGGCGCCTTCTACGGCGATCTGCTGAAAACATTTGGCGCCATGCCGGGGGTGCGGCATGCGAGCCTGTCCGATTCGTCGCTCATCGAAGCGGGATCGGGAGTGCCGATCAACGTACCCGGACAGCCCGCCGATCCCGCGACGGCTTACCTCGCCATTGGACCGGGATTCTTCGCGACGATGCAGATTCCCGTCCTCGCGGGCCGCGATCTCGACGAACGGGATCGGCCCGGCTCGACGCCTGTTGCCGTGATCAACGAAGTGTTTGCCAAGAAAAACTTCGGTGACCGGAACCCGCTCGGGCAACATTTGCTCCTGAGCAGAAGCGGTCTTGGACGCGACATGGAGATCGTCGGCGTCTCCAGGAACGCACGTTATGGCAGCCTTACGCGCGACATTCCGCCGGTGGTGTATTTCCCCTATGACCAGGGGTATCCGCAGCCGAATGAGATGGTGTACGCGCTGCGCACGTCGGGCGATCCTCTCCGGTATGTGAACGCCGTGCGGGAAACGGTGCGGCAAGCGAACGTGCGCGTGCCGGTGTCCGACATCAGAACCCAGACGGCGGACATCGACAAGACCATCAACCAGGAGATCACGTTCGCCCGGTTGTGCAGCGGCTTCGCGATCCTGGCAACGGTGATCGCCTGCGTCGGTCTCTACGGCGCCGTGTCGTACACCGTCGTCCGACGCTCAGGCGAAATCGGCATCAGGATGGCGCTCGGTGCCCAGCGAGGCGGCGTCGTGCGGATGGTCCTCCGTGAAGTCCTGACACTGGTGGCGGCGGGACTGCTGGTTGGGACAGCCGCGGCGCTGGCCACGTCGAAGTTTGTGGTCTCATTCCTGTATGGCATAACGCCGAACGATCCTCTCGCGCTGACGCTGGGAGTGATCACGCTGCTGGCCGCTGCCCTTCTCGCGGCGTACGTGCCTGCGCGACAGGCATCTCGCATCGATCCGCTGGTTGCCCTCCGGCATGACTGACTGTAGGCGGCTCGACGCGCCCGCCTCTCGCAAATCCTCGATCGTTTTGCGGAGGAAAGTTCGCGGAGTGTTCAGGCTATTCTTCCCAAACGCCATCGACCGGTCGCACGGATGGCATGGTGTCGTACGGATCGGCTGGAATCGTCGATTCGCATGGGAATGTGCTTCAGTCAGCGCTGGCACTGACGGAGGAACTCATCGTTGCGGATCTTGATGTCTCGCGGGCCGCGTCAATGGCGATGCGATGATTCAATTGATCGGGCCCGGCGGCGCCGGCAAGAGCACGATCGGTGCTCTTCTGGCGGAGTGTCTCGACATCACCTTCCTCGATCTCGATCGGCACGTTGTCGGCCGGGTCGGGGACATCAGCGAGTACATCGACCGGCACGGATACGACGCATACGCGCCAGAAAATGTCGAGGCGTACTGTTCAGTTTTCCGCGAAGGCATCCGTCCTGGAGTTGTTGCGTTATCTTCCGGCTTCATGACGTACGCCAGCGACACTCACCCAGAATACGGGTGTATCCGCCGCGAGATCGAGGAGTGCGCCCAGACGTTCGTCCTCCTGCCCTCTCTGCATCGGGAATTGTGTGTGGCTGAAACCGTTCGCCGCCAAGTCGCGCGTCCGTTCGGAAGATCTCCGGAGAGGGAAGAGGCCGTGATACGGACGCGGTTCGAGATCTATCAGGCCCTTCCAATACGGAAAGTAGAGACCATGCGCCCACCTGCGGTGATCGTAGACGAGATCCTCGCCGCGCTGCCGCCCGCGAATTACGGCCCGTAGCCGGCCTCGAACCTTCCATTCTTCGGCCCGCGCCGGACGTCGCACGGCGGTGATCTCGCCGGTCTTGAGATCGACGAGCGCGAAATCGTCGCCCTGCGGGTTGCCAGACGCCCGTGACGGACGCGATGAACAGCAGGACCATGACGCGAGGCCGCTCCAGCGGTGCAGCCTCGTCAGCCAGCGGCGCAGAGAAGCGTGAAGCGCGAGACGCCTCGTGAGATCACGTTGCTAAAATCCTGCCTATTCGGCGATCTCGGCGTGTCCTCAGCGTCCCCCCAGCGTGATAGTGACACCCGTCCGCACGTTGAACGCCAGCGCCGGAAACCCGAACGCCGGCTCGTAGTGCTTGTCGAGCAAGTTCTCGACGGTGATGTACCACTTGAGCGAACGATGGAAGGCGTACGATCCGCTCAGGTCCATCTTCGCATAGCCAAAATTCAGATCCTCGTTCGGCAGCAGCAGCGAGTTGCCGAAGTTGGCGTCCGATCCGCCGAGGAACGTGCTGTCGTTCGACTTGCCGGCGAAGTAGCCGCTCACGGCGACGCCCGCCTTGCCCTCGGTGTAGGAGACGAGCGCGCTGCCCGTATTGGCCGGACGGCGGAACGGCTTCTGACCGAGCAGCGGACTGAAGTTGCCGATCGGAATTCCAGGGAACGCCGGGTTGAACGACGGCGTCAGCGCGCCGGTTGAGAGCGACTTCGTGACTGTCGCGTTGAAGTGCGTGAACGACGCGGCGAACCTCACGTGGCGCACTTGGACGTCCGCCGACGTCTCGACGCCCTTCGACGTGAACGACTGCGAGTTGACGTTCGCGCTGGGCACCGCCGCTGCGACCTCCGTCGGAATGCCGAGTTGCGGCAGCAGGTTCCGGCTCACAGATTCGACGATGTCGTAGAACGCGTTGTCGAAATAGGCCACCCGCGCGCGGGCACGGCCATTCCACATGCCCTGCTCGATGCCGACATCCACGTTGCGCCCGCGCTCCGGCCCGATGGGCCCGATGCCGGAAGCCGCAGCGAGCGCGGCCGTGGTCGGCGTCCGCTGCAGGAGAACATAGAGCGAGTTGGCGGCCTGGAATATCGTCGGCGCCTTGATGCCCTTGCCGGCGTTGAACGTCAAGCGCGTGTCGCTCCAGAACTCGTTGGAGGGCGCCTTCAGATACGCGGCAACCGAGAGCCTCGGTGAGTACGCGTTCTGGAAGGCCTCGTTGTGCGCGTAGCCGAGCCCCGCTGTGACGTTCACGCGATGGACGATCGTCCCGCTTCCCTCGATCCATACGGCGCGGTTGTTGCGCGTCGTCATCGGATCGCCGTCGATGTTGGTGCCAGGAAATTCCTGCTCGCGCTCGAAGTTCACGCCGCCCGCGATGCTCAGGTCGGGCACGACTTGATAGGCTGTCCGGCTGTAGAAGCCCTGACGAGCCGACCGGGTATCGGACTTGAACGTTCCGAAGTCGAGGATGCCGCGGCCGGTCGCCGAATAGCCGTTGGCGCCGGTGATCGTGACGACGTTGCCGAACCCTGTCCCGCCGATAATCGTGCCCGATTGCGTCGGGTTCTCGAAGTGGCCACGGCCGTCCCACGATCCGAACCGCAGAGTGGTCTGCCACTCGTCCGTGATCTGCGTCTGCGACGTGATGCCGACGAGCTTCGTCTTGAAGTTCTGGAACGCGTCGTCGGGCGTGCCGTAGAGGCTGATGCCGTTCGGTGACTCGAAATGGCGATCGATCCAGCGGACGGTACCGCTCAAATCTGAACTGTGGCCGATCGCGGCGCCAAACCGGCCCGCGTACGTCTTCGTGCGGTACTTGTTGTTCGGAATGTCATTGTCCGTGCCCAGGTTGAAGAACTCGCTGAAGTAATCGAACCGACGCGCCGTGCCGCCGATCGACGCCGACTCGCGGCGCGTCCCGAGATTGCCGCCGTCGAGCGAGATCGACCCTTCAGGAATCGTGTACTGGCCGCGTTTGGAAACCACGCTCACGACGCCTGAGAGCGCGTCCGTTCCGAATCCGACGCTGTTCGGATCGCGGAGCGCTTCAATGCGTTCAATGCCCGCCACCGAGTATTGCGAAAGGTCCACGCCGCCACCGATATCATTGGCGGGAATGCCGTCGATGAGGACCTTGTTGAAGTTCGAGTTCGCACCGCGCACGAAGATCGACGTCACGCCGCCGCGCGCGCCGACCTGCACGAGCGACACGCCGGGGACGAGCCGCAGGCCTTCGAGCACGTCCGACTTGCCGAGCGCGCCGAGCGTCGCCGAGTCGAGCACCGTCACCGGCGCGCCGATCTGCGACGGAAGAACGTCTGTTGCTGCGGCCGTGACCGAGACGTTCTGCTCGAGGGGACCGATCGGCAGGGCCACATCGACGGTCACCTTCCCGCTTCCGCCGACGAACACGGGATCGGTTAGACGGGTCTGAAACCCTGGCGAGCTCGCTTCGATCCGATACCGGCCTTTAGACAGCCCGTCGAATGTGAAGGCGCCTTTCGCATCCGACGCCGAGCTCTTTACTTCTTTGCCGTCAAGCATCAGCTTGACAGTGGCGCCGCTGACTCTTGCGCCAAGTGGATCGACAATGGATCCGGTGAGGGAGCCGCCGCTCTGCGCCCACGACGTGGCAGCCGCCAGTAGAAGCACAGCGACAGCCAGGGGCGCACGTCGGATAGAGCCTGCAATCAAGAATCTCCTCGGGAATTGATTGGTGCAGGCACCTGCACCGGCGGATTCTAAGAGAAGGAATCCGTAAAGCGTGTAAGGATGGGATGTACGATTACAGATGGTGTGCATTAGCTTTCTGATCTCCGCAGAAAGTCGAACGCATTGATGCCTGGGTAGGTCTCCTGGCTCGGAGGTGCAGGCGAGACGTTTTGGCCTGCGGGCTGCTTCACCTTCCCCGGCTCTTACACCGAGTGGTCGTTCGAAGCAGCGTCCTCACTCACAGTGGCGAGACCGCGCCGGATTCGCACCGGACTTCCCTGTTATGCCCCTCGTGGGCACCCAAGCTAGGCATGGGTTATAGCACGAACGATCGCCGTCTCCCAAGTTCGAGCGACCCGAGCGTCGACTCTGGTCGGACGCAGTCACGATGCGCTGGATAGAACGATGTTCCTCAGGAAGGCGCTCGGAAACCCATTTGACTATTTGACCGTCTAATGGAACACGTGGTACACCATTGGGGTGGCAAATAAACACCGGGCAAAGGCTGAACGTGACCGACACCAACTGAAAGGCGCGCTTCTACGACATCATCGCCGCAGGACGCCGTCAGCTCGCCGCCGAAAAGGCGGAGTGGGATCGTATGACGGCCATCATGCACACGCTCCTGCACGACCGGGGATAGCACGAACGGAGAATGCGAATGGCCAGCCTCCGCGAGTGGATTAGACGTCTCTGGGGAACCCTTCAGCCAAGCAGAGACGATCGCGACCTGGAGCAGGAACTGCGGCTGCATCTGGAATTTGCCGCCGAGGACGCTCGGGGACGCCGGAACCCCAACGACACCGCGCGGATCGCACGAATTGCAGCTGGAGCCGTCTCTCAAGCGATGGACGCAGTGCGCGACCAGCGCGGTCTGCCGTGGCTTGACGATCTGGCTCGCGACCTGCGTTATGGGCTTCGTGCCTTGCGCCGGAATCCGCTCTTTGCCTCGGTCGCCGTGCTGACGCTCGCGGTCGGCATCGGCGCGAACACGGCGATCTTTTCCATAGCGGACGCCGTCCTCTTCCGGACGCTTCCCGTGAGCAACCCGCGCGATCTCGTCGTGCTCCGCCAACGCGGTCCGGCTAGGGATATGTTCCCGTTCACTTCCGCCGCCGCTGCGGACCTCGCCGGACGCCACAACGTACTTTCGGGGCTCGCGGCGTTCCGTCCAGCGCTGAACACGCATGTCAGCATGAACGGTGAGACCGAGCTCGCGCTGACGCAATCGGTGTCGGGCAACTACCACGCGGTGCTCGGTGTCCGCGCCGTAGTCGGCCGCGCGCTTACCGAACGGGATCGAGACCCCGTGGCCGTCATCAGCCATCGCTATTGGCAGCGGCGCTTCGGCGGTGACCCGAATGTCGTCGGGCGCGTGCTCGAGATGCAGGGACGTTCGTTCACGATCGTCGGCGTCACGCCTCCCGAGTTCTTCGGCACACAACCTGGACGCTACATCGACGTCACGGCGCCGCTCGCCGCACAGACGACCTCGATGCCGCCGAACGCTCGATGGCTCTACTTGATCGGGCGACTGGCTCCGGGCGTGTCTCGTGAGCAAGCGCAGGCGGCGCTGCGGCTGCGATGGGCGCAGCTCGCCGTCGCTCAGTCGGCGCCGTCGCAGCCTCCCGTCACGCTCGAGCTCGATTCCGGCGCGCAGGGATTGAACGAGCTCCGCCGGGAGTTCTCGCTGCCTCTTCAAATTCTTATGGCGGCGGTGGGCGTGGTTCTGCTGGTCGCATGCGCCAACCTCGCGGGCCTGTTGATCGTTCGCTCGGGTGCGAGACAGCAAGAGATCGCGGTCCGGCTTTCGCTGGGGGCCGCGCGCGGGCGGATCGTGCGACAGCTCCTGACGGAGAGTGCCCTCCTCGCCGTCGCCGGCGGTGCCGCCGGACTGGCGCTCGCATACTGGGCAACGAATCTGCTCCTTGCGATGATGTCCCGCGGTCGCAGCCCAATCGTGCTGGATGTTGCGCCGAACGCACGCACGTTTGTGTTTGCGGCGGCAGTCACGATCGTGACTGCCGCCTTATTCGGGCTTCTTCCGGCGCTCGGCGCGAGCCGCGCCGATCTTCTGCCAGGATTGAAGCGGAGCGCAGCCGGCGCTGAGACCACGCGGAATACCTGGGGACGAGCAATGGTGGCCGCGCAGGTCGCTCTCCTCGTCCTCCTGCTCACGTCGGCCGGCCTGTTCACGCGTACCTTGCAGAAACTGCGCGCCGTCGATGCCGGGTTCCGCCAGGACCAGGTGCTTGTCCTGGGATTGTCGACCGGCCGCGCGTATCCCCAGGCGAGGGCACGCGCGCTGTACGACGATCTCTCCGCGCGGTTCACCGCGCTGCCCGGCGTGCGGTCGGTCAGCATGGCGATGGACACGCCGCCAGCCGGCGAGCTTTCGATGTGCGCGGGACTTGAGATACCTGGCCGTCCGGCGGATCCCGAGGACGCGCCGGCGGTGTGCCGCAACTTCGTCGGTCCGCGCTTCTTCGAAACGATGGGGATTCCAATCCTCGCCGGACGCGACTTCGCCGACGATGACGACGCGAGTGGGCCGCAGAGGGTCGTCATCAGCGAAAGCGTCGCGCAACGCTATTTCGCTGGCGTGGATCCGCTCGGGCGGCAGATTGTCCTTCGAGGGCCAGGCACACCTGTCACGTCATCGATCGTCGGCGTGGTGAAGGACGTCCGATACACAAGCCTGCGTGTCAGCCCGCCGTTGATGATCTACCGGCCCTCTCGACAAGACCGGCTCACCGGCGACACCTTCCTGATCCGGATATCGGCGACGTCTGCTGAAGCACTGACACCCTTGCTGCGCGCCGAGATCCACGCCGCAGCGCCCGCGCTCCCGCCGCCGGCCGTGATCAGCCTCGAGGATCGCGTCGCCGGCGCGCTCGTCGAGGAGCGCATGCTCGCGGCGCTTGCGAGCGCCATCGGCGCGCTCGCTGCGATCCTGGCGGCGATCGGCATCTACGGCGCGGTCGCCTCGTCGGTCGTCCGACGGCAGCGGGAGATCGGCATCCGCATGGCGCTCGGCGCGCGGCCCGGTCAAGTGGCGCGGATGGTGGTCAGCGAAGCGTTCGGGATTGTCGCCAGCGGGCTCGCCATCGGGGTTCCCGCGGCCATCGCCGCCGGAATGGCGACGCGGGCGATCCTTGCCGGCGTCCTGTTCGAACTGTCGCCTACTGATCCGCTCACGGTGTCCGGCTCGGCGGTCGCAATTCTATTGATTGCGTCGCTCGCCGCATACGTGCCGGCGCGCCGCGCGTCGCGAATCGATCCCGTCGCGGCGGTCAAATACGAGTAGAGGTTCGGTCGTCCCCTGCAAGGTCGTCAATGCATCACGTCGCCTAATTGCCGGCTATCGAGCCGGCTCGAAGAGTTCGATCGGATTGCCGTCGGGATCTTCGACCTGGATCTGTCGGCCGACGGGACCAGCCTCCAGCTGATTGCGAAACTTCACCCCCGCGTTCTTCAGCGCGTCGATCTGCGCCGGCAGATCCGCGACGCGCAGGACGACTCGATTCCATCCGCCCGGCTGCTGGGATTCGCCGCCGGGCATCGGACGAGATCCCGATGCTCCTGGCCCGCTGAGCAGCAGCATGAAATCTCCGAGCGACACGCTCGCAAACGCGGGAAGTTGCTGATGTTCCAGCCTGAAGCCGAGATGGTCGGTGTAAAAGGCCGCCGCCCGCGCGACATCCGTCACCTGATAGCGCACACCGTGCAGGCTGAAGATGCGAGATGTCTCGTTCATCACACGCTTCTCCGGTTCCGCCGCGACACAACTAGAGCACGGCGATATCGAGCTCGCGAAGGCGAGCAGGGTCTCCAATGACCTCGACCCGCGTGACCTTGGCGTTTTCGAAGGTGAACGTCAATGCCCGGGACAGCTTGCCGCGCGGCACGAGGATCAATCCGACCGATCCGTTGATTCGCTCATCCGACGTCAGCACTGACGAGGTGGAGCGAAATCCGGCTACCGGTTGATATCATCGAAGCGCTGAGACGGAGGCCTCCGATGCGGCGAAGAGAGTTCCTCGTCGAGACGAGTCGAGGCACGATCGGCTTTGCTCTTGTGGCTGCATTTCTGCGAGCGCAGAGATCGGCCAGTGTACCAGACGCCGCTCGACTGATCGCCGACTTAGAAAATGAGATTCCACGGACGATGGAAGACACGCGCGTCCCTGGACTGTCCATCGCTGTCGTGCGCGACGCGAAGCTCTTCTGGCGGCGCGGATTTGGCGTCAGGCGCACCGGATCACCGGAGCGTATCGATAACGACACGGTGTTCGATGCCGGATCGGTGAGCAAGACCGTCTTCGCTTATGCCGTGATGAAACTCTACGAGCGGGGCCTCATCGATCTCGATACACCATTGACTCGATACAGTCCGCTGCGGATCCTCGATGGAGATCCGCGTCTCGACCTGATCACCGCGCGTCATGTGTTGTCGCATTCGAGCGGCCTGCAGAATTGGCGGTCGGAGCGAGACCCGTTGACGATTCACTTTACGCCCGGCGACCGATATCTCTATTCGGGCGAAGGCTACAGCTATCTCCAATCCGTCGTGACGCAGTTGACAGGACACGTGGACTCCACGCGCTGCGCGACGTACGAGGCCGGGTTGAAAGTGTGCGCGACCGACTTCGACGCCTACATGCGCGCGAATCTGTTTGTCCCCTTTGGCATGGCCTCGAGTGGCTACGTGTGGAACGAGGGGTACGAACAGCACGTGGCGGAACCGCACGACGCGCAGGGACGGCCGCTCGAACGGAAGAAGCCGACGGCGACCGACGCGGCCCGGTACGGGGCGGCCGGCCTGCTGCACACCACGCCGACCGATTATACGAAGTTCCTGATCGAAATCATCGATCCCAAACCGAACGATCGGTTTCGATTGCGGAGGAGCACGATTGCCGAAATGATCCGGCCGCGCATTAAAGGCGGCGACTCGCCCACGAGTTCACGGGCGCTCGGCTGGGAGGTTGTTCACACCGACAAGGACGACTTCATCGTTCATGGCGGCGACAATGCTGGATTTCACGCCTTTGCCGCGGCGAGCCTCGGGCGAAAAACTGGCTACATCTTCATGACGAACGGCGACGGCGGCGTCGACCTGTTGAAGAAGTTGATAGTTGGGGACACTACACTTAATCGGCTCCTCATCGGTTCGTCATAGAATCCGCCTGCGAGATCATGCCCGCGAACGTCGATACAGCGACTCCCGCCATGGAACGGTGCGCGTCATGCGACGCGTCGCTCTCCGGTCCGTACTGCTCGCGGTGCGGCGAGCGTGCACTGGAGCCCGAAGCGCTCACGCTGCGTCACTTCCTGGTACACACCGCCGCTCACGAACTCCTGCATGTCGACGGCGCGTTATGGCGGACGCTGCGGCTGCTCTCTCTGCGGCCAGGCCGGCTCTCGCTGGAGTATGCAGCCGGACGGCGGCGTCCATATGTCAATCCGTTTCGCCTGCCGCTCATCGCCATCGTCGCCTACACGCTGATTCGCCTGCGCTCGTGGCTGGGCGCGTATCTGTTCCTGCTCTTCGGCCTGGTCTCCCTGTGGCAGTTCGCGTACATGGCGGCCGCGATTCGGCGGTTCTATCTGGCCGCCGGCCGGTGGGGAGCCCGGCTGCTGTCGGTGGCTGCGGCGATGCTCATCTACCTCCTGAACACGGTGTTCATGACCGCGGTGCAGCTCGCCGGTGCGGCGATCGCGCTCGCCATGTTCTAGATTCGGATCATCTATGGGTGACATACGGCGCAGGCACGAAGATCCCACGGCCATCGCGAGGTTCGGATGGCGATACCACCACCTCGGCATCCCGCACGGCTCTCCCCGTCGCGGTGAGCGGCACTTGCAGCAGCTCGGCATTCATGTCTGCGGGTTTGACACCAGCCCGTACGGCATCGAGTGGATGCGCTTCGACCCGCAGTGTCCTGTGCCGGAGGTTGTGAAGACAGTCCCGCATCTGGCGTTTGCCGTCGACGATCTGGATGCCGCGCTCGAAGGCAAGGAAATCCTGATTCCGCCGAATTCTCCGTCCCCAGGCGTGCGGGTCGCGTTCATCCTCGACGACGGCGCACCGATCGAGCTTCTGGAACTCGAACCGCCAGATCATGACTGACACAAGGACGTCACCACTGGAGCTGTCGCCCCCGCCTCGCGCAACTCCTCGAACTCTTTGGGGAGGATAGTTGGCGCAATGTTTACGCGGGTGAACTCGAAGTGCGCCCACCAGGTGCGCCCACCACTCCCCAAGCTGCACAAGTGCTCGGACTAGAGAAAGTCACCTGGATTCACGGGCGTCGCGGTGCGCACACTCGCGCTGCATGCGGCGCGTCGCCTGGATCCGAAGCGCAACTTTACGATCCATAACCAGCCGGCGGTACGAATCCACCCACGAGATCGGCGAGCAATGCGGCGAACTCGATCGCCGTCCCGTCTTCCCACATCGGCGCGATGATCTGGATGCCGGCCGGCAGGCCGCTTGCCGTCCGGCCGACCGGCGCAACCGTGGCCGGCAACCCCGAGACGCTGGCAAAAACACTCCAGTAGTTGAAATCGTTGACGGTCCAGCTGCCATCGGCCGTCCTGATTCGCCGTTGGAAAGCGGGCGCGCTGTGGTCGTGAGGAAATGCGACCGTGCACGCAGGTGGAAGCAGGAACACATCGTGTTCTCTGAAACATGTTTGCCACGCAGCGCGCAGCGCGCGCTGGCGTTCCGTCTCGACGATCCAGCGACTATGCGGTCCGGCAAGCGCGAGAGCGTTGAGGTCGTCGGGATTCTCTTTGAGGCGCTGCCGGAATCGTTCGAGCTGTTGCTCGCCCGGATTGAAACGCGACAGTCCCAGGTAGCTCGCGAGCTCCCAGTGCGATTTGAAGTCGATGCCTTCAGGCCATCCGTGCTCGAGCCTGGCGCCGGCGCGTGAGAGTGCGGCCAGCAGATTGTCGTACAGCGCAAGAACATCGGATGCGATCGGTTCGTCGCGCGACAACCGCGCACCGGCGGAAACCACCAACGCGGCATCCGGCGGCACGACGTCGCGCTTTCCAAATACGTACCCAATGCGGAAATCCCGCAGGCGTTTCTGTCGCGGCGGCGGCATCCGCCAGTTCCACGCTACAGTGTCGTCGCCAGCCGGTCCTCCGAGCACGCTCAGCGCCAGCGCGAGATCCCGCGCATCTCGTGCGAGCGGACCAGCGGCCTGAAAATCGAATGAGCGGCCAAGCGACTCACCGAACCGTAATCCTGCTGCATTCAGGGTGGCGTACGGTCTGCCGTCCCAAGGTCCAGGCTGGTGGCCATCCAGACTCACGAGATTGACTGTGGGCTTGTGGCCGTAAACGCCACACACGTGAGCGGGCGTTCGAATCGAGCCGCCCGAGTCGCTGCCCAGCGTGAGCGGAGCGAGACCAGCGGCGACCGCGGCAGCTCCCCCTCCCGTGGATCCGCTCGGCGTGCACGACAGATCCCACGGATTATTCGTCGTGCCGTAAATCTCGTTGGAACACTGGATGTCCGCGAGCCCCGTCGGGATGTTCGTTTTTCCAACGACGATCGCGCCGGCGGACTCCATGCGCCCGACCGCCGTCGCTGTGTGAAGGCTGTTCCCTTTGAACTCGGGCCTGCCCCAGGTATTCGGAGAGCCCTCGTAGGCGAATGCTTCCTTGACGGTGACCGGAATCCCGTGCAGCAGGCCCCACGTTTTTCCCTTTGCGAGGGCCTCGTCGGCTTCCTTTGCGCGGGAACGCGCTCGCGCACGGAACTCGACGACGATCGCGTTGATTTTGGGATTGTAACGATCGATGCGCTGGAAGGTCGCTTCCACCAACTCGCGCGCGGAAATCTTCTTCCGACGGATGGCGTCGACAGTCTCGCTTGCGGTCGCGAAGGCGGGATCGAAACCTGTTGCTGGAGCTCCGGCGAATGTTGAGGCTGGCGCACAAGCCGTCAGGAGCGCAGCAGCTCCGGTCGTGACAAATGTCCGACGCGTGACTCGGGAAGGATCGCTCTTCATCGCAGACGCGTCATTCTACAGGGCGTGGTGCCTGATCTAGACATGCAATCCGCGATCGAGCAGGATGTCTCATTCGAACATCGTCGCGGGAGGGCCCTGCAAGGCGGGAATATACATGGTCGGCGGAATCTGATCGCGGACGCTGTTGTACTTCGCGTCCCGCAATACGCCGACGACCTCCAGCTGCTCGCTCTGCTCGGCGGTGGTGCCGAAGCGAAGTCCGAGCGGATTATCACCTTTGAAGTACGTGCGGGCCGCCGGCTCGTTGATCACCACGACCCTCGGCGCCGCCTGATTGTCGCGCTCAGTGAACCCACGCCCGCTGACGAGGGGCCAACAGCGGGATCGCTGCCGAAGCGCGTCCGTCAGTACTTCGCGCTGATGACGGCGACAGGCGGAGCGATTGGCTGATCGTCTTCAGGAACGATCGTGCGTCCGGGCGATGCCGTGAGGCCGAGCATCTGATAGTAGTTGCCAGTCGTGATGAACGAGTTCGCGATTTCGGCGTGGCCGTCGACGACGATGTTCGCGCGGCCGTAAGGCGCGCACGCGAACACATCCTCCATGGTGCGGTTGTCCTGGAGATACTGTCGGTACATCGAGTACGAGACCGTGGCGCGGACGTTCTGACCGTTGATCAGTCTGCCCGGACCGTAATCGCTCGAACTGGTCGCCATGTCGTTACGTCCGACCCATCTCAGCCGCACAAACACTCGACGCGCAAGCAGTCCTCCCCTACTTCCATGAGCCATCGCAGTTGGTCAGCCCAGCGGGCGTCGTGCCGACGCCGACGCGCGCCGCCGGGGCCGCGGCCTTTCAACCGGTCATGGACGGTTTGCGGTCGCGACACTTCGCCAAGAGCGAGCTGTCAATCTCCGCCTCAAACGGCTGAGCATCAAACCGTGATCGCCGGAGGCGTCGCCGTACGCCGGAAGACCGACGGACAAGAACTCGAGCGGGCGGGCGTCGTGTACTTGTTACAAGGGACTAGTGCCGGATGGCAATTCGCCATGGTTGCGATCCATGATGCGGAGGACGCGCTTCGTCCCGAATAGTACCTACGCCAGTGGCTGATGGGCCTGCTCGAAGTGCCGAGGACAAGGAGCACACGACGATGAAGCCAAAGAACACGATCTGCCTGTGGTTCGACAAGGACGCGCATGAAGCGGCGCGCTTCTACGCCGCCACGTTTCCAGATAGTGAAGTGGCCGCTGTTCACAAGGCACCCAGCGACTATCCGAGCGGCAAACAGGGCGACGTGCTGACGGTGGAGTTCACCGTCCTGGGCATTCCCTGCCTCGGTCTCAACGGCGGCCCGGCGTTCAAGCACAGCGAGGCCTTTTCCTTCCAGATCGCGACGGACAATCAAGAGGAGACGGACCGCTACTGGAACGCCATCGTCGGCAACGGCGGCGGGGAAAGTGCGTGCGGGTGGTGCAAGGACCGCTGGGGCCTCTCCTGGCAGATCACCCCGCGCGCGCTCACCGACGCACTTGCGGCTGGCGGCGATCAGGCCAAGCGCGCCTTCAAGGCGATGATGACGATGAAGAAGATCGACGTCGCCACCATCGAGGCAGCACGACGAGGCTGATGTGGCCACGACGGGCATCGCTCGCCGACGTCGGGCGTCGAAAACGATCGACGAGTACATCGACCGGTGCGCGCCGCAGGCGCAGCCGATTCTCCGGCGCGTGCGCGCGACCATTGCGAAGGCGGCGCCGGATGCGACCGAGACGATCAGCTACGGCATTCCAGCGTTCAAGCTCCGTCGTATCCTCGTCTATTTCGCTGCGTTCAAGCACCACATCGGACTGTACCCACCCGTGAAGGGCGATGCAGCGCTTGAGAAGGCCGTCGCGCCGTACGCCGGCGAGAAAGGCAACCTGCGGTTCCCCATCGAACAGAAGATTCCGTACGCGTTGATCGCCAGGATCGTGAAGTTCAGGGCCACGCGGTCTCGATGAATCAGGGGTGCAGCGTGGTGCGAGACCATCGAGGATGAGTGGCCGGCGTCCCAAGGCGAATGATTCAGCGAAGCGTTTGATCGGTTTATGCCGAAAATCAGATTCCAAGCCAAATTGACTGCCATTGGTTCGCAAACGATTCTCAGAGTGCCGAAGGCCGCCAGCAGGAAGCTTCCCTCGCGTGGGATGAGCATGGTTGAAGGCACGTTCAATGGCCGGCCGTTTCAGGCACCGCTTGAGCCTGACGGAATGGGAAGCCACTGGTTCAGGGTCAGCAACACCATGCTCAGGGCTGCGAGAGCAGAGGTGGGCGACTCTGTGTCCGTTGCGATAGATCCGATGGCACAGTGGCCGGATCCCAAGGTGCCCGCGGATTTGGCGAAAGTGCTGGCGTCCGATCCGCCGGTACGCCAGATATGGTTGGACATCACGCCGCTGGCGCGCTGGGATTGGATCCGCTGGATAGGCTCAACCAGAAACCGTGACACGCGTGCGATCCGGATCGAAAAGACGCTCTCGAAACTCAGGTCAGGAAAGCGGGCGGCCTGCTGCTTCAACCGCAGTCAATGCACCGACCCTTCGATGTCGCGCAACGGCGTGCTTCTCGAACCAACGGCCGCCATAGGAGAGTCCGAGGAGCGGCAGGCCAGATCGAGAAGAGCCTGACGCATTCGATGCTTGCCGTTCATTCTGCTTGCATTGCATATGACCGCGCAGGTCCCAGGTCTCTTTTTGTGCGGATAGTTGGCGTCGTGTTCCAATTGCCTGGCTATCGAGCGGGTTCGAACAGTTCGATTGGATTGCCGTCGAGATCTTCGACCTGGATCTGTCGGCCGACGGGACCAGCCTCCATCTGATTGCGAAACTTCACGCCCGCGTTCTCGAGCGCGCCGATCTGCGCCGGCAGATTCGCGACGCGCAGGACCACTCGATTCCATCCGCCCGGCCGCTGGGACTCGCCGCCGGGCAACGGGCGAGAGCCCGATGCGCCCGGCCCACTGAGCAGGAGGCTGAAATCTCCGAGCAACACACTCGCAAAAGCGGGAAGTTGCTGATGTTCCAATCTGAAGCCGAGATGGTCCGTGTAGAAGGCGGCGGCCCGCGCGACATCTGTCACCTGGTAACGCACTCCGTGCAGACCCAAGATGCGAACTGGCTGTGTCTCGTTCATCCGATGCTCCTCCGTTGGTTCCGCCTCGCCTCGACTTTGAGCTAAAGCACGCCGATATCGAGCTCGCGAAGGCGAGCCGGGTCGCCAATGACCTCGAGCCGCGCGATCTTGGCGTTGGTGAAGGTGAAGGTCAGGACCCGGGACAGCTTGCCGCCTGGTGCGAGGATCAACCCAACCGATCCGTTGATGAGCGCTGGCTGTACGAATCGCAGCCCTCGCGACATCGCGATCAACTGTTTCGCCCATGTCGAAGCGCCCCTAAGTTCGCGCGGTGCGTCGGCGGCATCCGCTGCGCCCCCAGCGATGCGTGACGCGCCGTCGATGCGGATGACGGCGTCGGGATCGAGCACGGCGAGGAGGCCCTCGAGGTCGCCTGCGCGCGCCGCCCTCAGAAACGCCTCGACCACTTCGCGCTGACGCGCCCTGCCGGCGTCTGATGGGGCTCGCGAACCGCGCACGCGCCGGCGCGCGCGACTCGCGAGCTGCTTTGCCGCGGCCGGCGACCGTCCCACGATGGAACCGATCTCGTCGAACGGCATGCCAAACAGATCATGCAGCAAGGCCTCGCTTTCGGGATCGGCCCCTTCTCCGCGCACGACTCTCGGCTCAGTGACCTGAGCCTCAATCGACTCTTCGCGCCGTAACCTCCGCTCGCGCAGCATGTCCAGACACACGCGCGAGACCACAGTTGTCAACCAGCCGCCAAGGTTTTCGATCGTGGCCGTGTCGACGCCGTTGAGCCGCAACCACGCTTCCTGCACCGCGTCCTCGGCCTCGCTAAGCGAGCCGAGCATGCGGTAGGCCACGCCGCGCAGCCGCGGCCGGTTCTCTTCGAACCGCTCGGTCAACCAGCTGTGCTCGGGCATGTTACGTTCCCGCCTCCTGATCCGTCATACCGCTGACGGATGACACGAGCCAAAGGTAACAGGGAGCAGGAATGACGACAGATGCTATGAAGCGAACCTTTACTCTTATTCTCGCCGCCCTAGCTGCAGCCGCCCTGTTCGGCGGGCTTGTGTATGGCGTGCTAGTGGCCGCGCACGTTTCGGAGTCAGCTGCCACCACGGTTTATGGCCTGACTCCCCGGCGATTCTGGGCCACCGCGGCCGCTGGGTTGGCGCTGGTTGGCGTGGTCATCGGTGGGCTGGCTGTGCGCCGATCCGCTGGTCGTATCGGCACCGGTAACGGGAGACTGGGGGCCATCGTGGCCTTGGCGGCGGGGCTGATCGCCCTTGTCAACGGTGGACTCAATTTGGCCATTGCCACGGGTGGTCCCGGCACCGGAAACGGAGTAGTCGGCGGTGCCGCGGCACTGGTGCTGGGGCTGATCGGCATGGCCCTCGGCGGGCTGGCTCTGGCCCGCTCTCGCCGCACCGTTTGACCCGCTCGGACAGTCGGTCAGGCGCCGCTATATGTGTTGCTCGTGTTGACGGCTCTGCGGATCGCGTGGCACTTCCTGAGACCTCGGCGACTGAAAGCCGGCTTTTTCGGCGACCTCGCTCGATCTGGATGCGATCATTCGAGCGACTCCCAGCAGTTGAGCTCTCCAGCCGTCTCCGACCCCGTCGATTTTCTCCTATATACAAAGAACTTTTCATTATAGAGTAGTCGCACGCCCTGGATGCCAGGCGCAGCCCTCTGCGTTTCCACGCCGGTTTGGGGAGTGTAAGCACATGACATCCTCTGGGACGAACCCCGTGAAGGTATTCGCCCTCGTCGCCCTCGCCCTGGCCATGGCCGCGATGGGCATTTACCTCGCCTACGCCAACGACGCGCCCGGCGGGGCGGTCGGGGGATTCCTGCCGATGCTTGCCGCGATCGTGGTTGGCGTGAGGACCGCACGGAACCGGCTGCCGATCTGGGCCCGGCGCACCGCACTGGCGATCGGCGTTCTCGTTGCCGCGGTCGCGGCAGTTCTCATCCATGCGGTCACTGTCGCCGCGCCTCTCTTCGCGCAACCGCCGGACGTGCCGTCGGTCCAAGAATCGGCGCCCTCGCCACAATGGGCGGCAGCCGTCGATCGCGCACGGCCGATCGTTCGCGCGGCCATCGTGGAGCAGAACCTGCCAGGAGTCTCGATCGCGGTCGGCACCGGCGGGGGCATCGTCTGGGCCGAAGGGTTCGGATGGAGGGACGTCGTCACGAAGACGCCCGTCACACCGGCTACTCGATTCAACATCGGCACCGCGTCACCTGTGGTCGCCTCAGCCGCGCTTGCTTCCCTCAGAATGACCAACACCGGCACGGATTCGGCAGCCGAGTGGAGCCCGGAAGCAATCGGCGAACCGGGAGAGGACTTCCCGCCCTTCACGCTCATCCGCCATCTCATCCTCCAGCCGATCGGCGTGGCCCCCGCCGAGTATCCATTGCCGGGCGATCGCGCGACGTTCTACGTCCCGCGCTCCGATGACAACAATCCCCGCGGTGGACGAAGACTGATGTACATGCGCGACCTGGCGTGCTGCGCGGACGGGAAGGCCTTCTATTCCACGCCGTCCGATCTCGTCCGCTTCGCCCTGGCGACGAAAGCAGACAGCGTCAACGGCGAGCTCGCGGGCGGAAGCGTGATGTCGCTGATGACGCGCCGCGACAGCGGGATCGTCGTGGCCGTGGCGTCGAACGTCGCGCACGCCAACACGGCCGCTCTCGCGCTGAAAGTGGCTGACGTGTTCGCCGAACAGAAATAAACAGCCACGTCGCGAAACTGGATGGCCGCGCGCCGCTGCCGCCGGATTCGGCACAGTGCGCCGACGCGGCATGTTCTTGATACCGCAATTCGCGATCGAGAGATGGCTCTTCCCGGAAGGCCGATGCGAAAGCCGTTCTACGGTCTGGGTTGGACGCCCGCACGGGGCGGGCTGTGTCGCGCGCTCGTGCAACCTGCGCGCGACGAGGAACGCCGTCCATGCTCGTCCCCTCAAGCTGCCGCCTCGTGCAAATCCTCGATCTTCTTGCGGAGGATAGTCGGCGCAATGTTTATGCGGGTGAACTCGAGGTGCGCCCAGCCTTCGCTCCTCGTACACGTGAAGGCTGTCCACCGACGCGCGTCGCGCGAAGGTGGACCTCCGAGAGCTTCGGCCGGCAAGCCAGCAGGTGCGCCCACCACTCGGCCGGACATAGCGGAGCGCGGTGGTTGGGGTAAAGCCTTGGCAACAGGGCCATCGATTGACACGCCGCGCGGGGCTGGGTGTAGGATGCCTACACGCATGCTCAAGAAACCGCCGAGCT
>WNFV01003389.1_pt1 | contig 48190 bp, 35 predicted proteins | sample 5400101 | NCBI WGS metagenome assembly WNFV01 (sample SAMN13153361, study PRJNA577476) | soil metagenome | isolation source: 115 cm soil or saprolite under grassland replicate 1 | place: USA:California | collected 2016-06-15
CAGCTACTAGCACGCCAACTGACACACCTACGGCGACACCGACTGATACTCCCAAAGCAACGCAGACCGATACGCCTACGGCGACACCCACTGATACGCCAACCAATACACCGACGAATACACCCACCGATACGCCAACCAATACACCGACGAATACACCGACGAATACACCCACCGATACGCCAACCAATACGCCAACGAATACACCGACGAATACACCCACCGATACACCCACCGCGACGCCAACCAATACATCCACACCAACACCTGGACCGGATGTAGGCCAGATCACTCCTACCGGTACAACCTGCACGCAGTTCAACTCAGGTGCTGCAGTGACGCTCAGTCAGCTTCAGTACGCGGTCAAGAACAATAAGGTGAGCGCAGTCACCCCTGGTGTCTTCTTCTATTGGGTGAAAGTGACCGCGGTCGCCGGAAGTAACACCTTCACGGTCAACCAGACAATTACGACTGGCAACTTCGACAGCCACTTCTTCAGCCAGGCAGCAGGCAGCTTTGTATACACGTCTAACTGCACGAAGATCAATGCGAACATTAGCACATCGAATGGCGTGACAACCATCACCTTCAACGCCAGCTCGGCGGGCACGTACATCATCGGAATCAAGTACAACTCGAAGAGTGTCCAGGGATTCGATGCACCAAGCCCAACAACGACCGTACACTATGACTTCTCGACGACAGGCGTGCCAAGCTCGACGGAAGGTCTTGATCTTGTGAAGAAGTAAAGCACATAGAAACTGCCCAACTCGTGACATAGCGAGGAAGGCAATCTAATACCTATATTCCTCCGCACAGAGCATTAAGAGGAATAGTCTTATCAGGGCGATGAGTCATGCTCATCGCCCTGATCATCGACCCCTATTAAGTCTCTTTTAGACCGGAAGGTGGGTTAACAATTGTTTGGTAGAATCCGAAACCTGACCTATCTTCCGGTATTTCAATCACGAATTTAGATTTAGCTCCGATGGCGCAATGAGGTCACTATTAAGCTTCTAACAATTCTGACTTACTATAGACCACATTGGACCGGCTTGACAGCACATGCGATTCAAGTTGCCGAAGGGTTGGCCGCGCGTGGCGTCGAAGTTACCGTGCTGACGGTGCGCCACACTCCTGATCTCAAGCGAGATGAGGTCATCAACGGTGTGCGCGTCGTACGCCTGCAACCCGTGGCGCGCTTCAGCCGCGGGATGATTACGCCCGCTTTGCTATGGGCAGCCCCAAAGTTGATAGCTGAGCATGATGTGGTGCAAATTCATACCCCACTCCCGGAGGGACCAATTATCAGTGGTTGGTGCCGGGTTTTGCATCGGCCCCTACTCATGACTCATCACGGCGATCTTGTGATGCCACCTGGCATCTTCAATCAGGCACTGCAAAGGGTTGGTTATTACGTTCTACTGACCTCTGGCATGCTGGCGAACGCAGTTACATCATATAGTCACGACTATGCCGAACATTCTCCTCTTTTGAGCCATTTTGATAGCAAATTGACTTGTATATATCCCCCAGTAGAGTTTCCTGCACCTGATGTGCAGGAGGCAATTGTATGGCGCCATAAATTAGGGCTCGATGGTAAACTGCTGATCGGGTTTGCGGGCCGCTGGGTCGAAGAAAAGGGCTTTGACTATTTATTGCAGGCATTTCCTCTTGTTCGCAAGAGTTTCCCCAACGCACACCTTGTTTTTGCAGGTGAGAACAATGTTATCTATGATGACTTTTACAAGCAATGCTTGCCCTATATAGAGCCGGTCAGAGAACATTTCACAAACCTTGGATTAATCCATGACCCTCAAAAGATGGCAAACTTCTATGCACTATGTGACCTTTTTGTTCAGCCAAGTCGTACGGATATGCTGGGCTTAACACAAGTTGAGGCAATGCTTTCTGGCACACCAGTCATTGCAAGCGATATTCCAGGTGCTCGGGTTGTGATCAAAGAAACGGGTTTTGGTAAACTCTCTCCAGCAGGTCAGCCTGGTGCGCTGGCAGACGGCATTTGTCATGTTATACAAAATCGTGATCAGTATTGTCCGACTCGCGAAGGCGTACGCCAAATTTTCAGCACGAACAAGTCACTGAGCCAATATCAAAAGTTGCTCGAAAGTCTTATCCCCTTACCCAAGACCATGCCCATAGAAGTGCCTTCAATCCCAATGGTAATAAACTCTGAGGGTAGAATGCAACCCGAACAAGTGAAGATTGTCCGCTACCGCGGAAACGGCTCGCAATGGAAGACGTTGACCCATCAAGACCATACGACACTTGACATGATTCTGCGCAACGAGGCAGATATGGCCTATCGTCGTCGCACTCGTATCCTTCTGGATTATCTTGAATTACAGGATGGCGAATCTGTCTTTGACTGTGGTTGCGGAATGGGCTTTTTTTTGATGGCACTTGGAAAGTTGCGGAAACTAAAGCTTGTCGGTCTGGACGGTGATATGGAACGGCTGCACTGGGCACAAAGCGAGCATGTTCCTGCTTCACTGCTTACCGGTGATATTTTTGACTTGCCAATCGCAGATGAGACGTTTGACAAAGTGCTGCTTACGGAAGTTCTCGAACATCTTAGCGACGACCATCGTGGTCTGTGCGAGATTTATCGTATCCTGAAGCCTGGTGGAATTCTGGCGCTCTCTGTTCCTCATGCGCAATTCCCCTTTTGGTGGGATCCATTGAATACTGTCTGGACGCATATGGGTGGTAAGCCCATCCGCAAAGGCCCTATCGCAGGCATATGGTCGAATCATGAGCGATTATATGAGCCAAGTGACCTCGTTCAAAAAATTGTGGAAGCGGGGTTTAAAATTGACACTGTAGAAGAACAAACTCACTTCTCCTTTCCCTTTATTCACTTTATCGTTTATGGGATCGGTAAACCCTTGCTTGAAAAGAATTTATTGCCTTCGTCTTTGCGTGTAAGTGCAGACCGTTTTAGTGGAGAACAGAATACGGGTAGTATACTTAATCCGATCAATTTAGGTGTAAAAGTATTACAGTATTTTGATCAATGGAATGAAACGCCTGCCATAGAAAAGCAATTGACTTTTGTCAATATCCTGGTCAAAGCCCGTAAACCATGAAAGTAAGTAAACACCTACGAAGCATCATTCTGAATTATTCTAAATCTTTTTTGTTGCAGTATCATATTGCTATCGCGAGAAATTAACTGAACCACGAATGTTTCGCATTGCCCGCATACGAATCAGATGGATAAACAAGAACCAACCCAACGCAAAAGAAGTGTTACAGACACGACCTGCGCAGGCGGTGGTAAATCCATTACTCCACCGTCAATGGACACTTAATCCTCGGAATTGGCTTGTACGCGTAAGGTGGGTGGGATTTGCTTCAGCAGATAGCGCTTTACATACAGCACCAGCGTCCGCACCAACAGTTGAGAGAAGCACGATACCATCACCTGTCCGGCTATTGCAGACCTTCAACATGCCGAAAATGACGGTGCGCGTCAGCTGGGTGGGACTGGGTTCCATGAACCGCAGGAGTACCTGGATGCTGGGTTTGTTGGCAGTGTTGCTGGGAATCTTTGCCTTTACGCGGCTTGCCCATGGGAATGATGCGAATCGTGCTTTGGATACCGAAAAAGTTGTACCTCCAGGTCTGATTGCCGATGATATTAGTCTGGGGGACGAAACGATGCGAATGATCCATTCACCCCTTGATATAGGAACGTCAAAAGACGTCTTCGATAATGATATAGAAACGCTCATGCGCGGGCGGGAAGCCAATCCATTTGTAATTGATCTCCAATTTTCTCAACCGCAAACGATAAAAGGTTTGGTGATGGACTTTGGACGTATGGATTTTGTCTTGCGGGTACAGGTCTACGGTACAGATAGTACCAAGCCTATCCCCTATAAGGCCGAATATAGGCAGCAGCCCCCCATCCCGCACGTCGACATGAATTTTGATGGAGGACCTGAACAGGTAAGGCGAATCTACATCGAAATTGAACAACTCGACCCTCCCGATGAGGTACATATTCATGTACGTGAAATTGTGTTCAAAAATAACTAGGTGTTAAGTGATAGAAGAACAAAAGCAAAACCCGAACTTAAACCCACCGACTGAACTTTTGAGCGCCGTATACAGCACACCGAGCGCGGCCGATCAGAGTCCTCCCCATTCGGAAAATATAGAGACGGATCCTGATATCATTCCATCACTGCCAGAACTTACATCCGAAGTTCCTGCATCTGTCCCACCAGTGATAGCGACCTCATTAGCTTCATGGATTGAACGCTACTGGAAGCTTGTGCTCATTGCAATCCTGATATTGGCTGTTGCCTTACGCACGCGGGGACTAAATTGGGATGAAAGTCAGCATCTCCATCCCGACGAACGTTTCCTCACCATGGTTGAAAGTGCAATTAAGTTGCCCAACTCTTTGAGCCAATATTTCGATACTGCTCAATCGCCTCTCAACCCCTACAACAATAATTTCGGTTCATTCGTATATGGCACAGCTCCGCTCTTTCTTGTCCGCTTAGTTAGTCAGTTAATCGGCATGACTGACTATGGAAAGGTTTTTCTCCTCGGTCGAGTATTGTCAGCCCTTGCCGATATATTTGTCGTGATAATGACATTCGCGATAGGTAGGCGATTGTACGGTCTGCGCATTGGACTCCTGGCAGCACTCTTATATGCCACAGCTGTCTTTCCAATCCAACAATCGCACTTCTTCACCGTTGATACATTCACCAATGTTCCCTTGGTTCTTGCCTTCTGGTTCACCCTCGACATTGCGGATGGCAAGCGTGGGGCGTGGGCATTCGTCTTATCCGGTTCTTGTTTTGGCCTCATGCTGGCTTCTCGTATCAACCTAGTGCCATTCATCGGCATAATTGCACTTGCCTCACTCCTGAGACTTATAAAATCGCTGGAAGACGTTCAGCGTATGACTATTGAACTTGGTGGGTTGAACATAAAGAGAACCTTTGAGACAACGGAATCAGCCGTGTTGGATTCCGTCGATGTTGCTGGGACCACGCCGATGCGCACTTTTCGGATTGGTCCACTCCTCATTGAAATTGAGTACAAACCTGCTGTAACCACTGGATCGAGTTCAACGGCGGCTAGGTTGGAGCGCGGCCAACCAAAAGTTGGCGAATGGGTAAGTGTGCGACAAATCATCATCGGATTGGTACTGACAGTTGTTGCAGCCATCGTTGTCTTCCGTATTGCACAGCCATATGCCTTCGATGGGTTCTTTAAGCTGAATACAATATATGTCAACGATATAGCGAAAGTACAACGGCTTGTATCCGGACAAGATGACTACCCACCTGGGGATCAATGGACGAATCGCACACCCTATTGGTTCCCCTGGTACAACATCGTATTTTGGGGCTTAGGACCCGCGTTGGGTTTTACAGCCTGGCTAGGCATAGCAGTAGCGGCTATTCAGGTTTTACGCAATCGGAGATCGGAACATATATTAATCCTATTTTGGGTACTTGGAATGTTCCTTTATCAGGGGCAGCAATTCGTGATGACAATGCGTTATATGCTGCCCCTCTACCCGTTCCTAGCGATCTTTGCAGCCTTCTTTCTCTTTTCAGTATGGGACGGAACAAAAGCCCTAACACAGAACGTCCGCACCGCACGGTTTACGACGAGTGCGAAAGTCTTCGCAGGAGCTTTGTTTGCCATCGTGATTGTTTCTACGTTGTTCTGGGCAATCGCCTTTGCGTCTATCTATACTCACACCAACACACGGGTTGCTGCGTCCCGCTGGATTTACACCAACGTTTCCGACAATGAGGTGATTGGCGACGAACACTGGGATGACAGCCTGCCGCTGCGGGTGGACGGGAAAGACTACTTCCGTGATCATCAAGGCGTCATGCTGGAATTATACGGAGAGGACACGCCTGAAAAACGGGAAAAGATGGTTGGATGGATGGATCAAGTTGACTATATTATTCTATCGTCCAACCGCCTGTATGGCTCGATCCCTCGTCTGCCCATGCGCTTTCCTTTGACAACGAAATATTATGAGTGGCTATTCAATGGACAACTCGGATTTGAACCAATCAAAGAGTTCACATCATATCCTCAATTCTTAGGCATCACGATTTTTGATGATCATGCCGAAGAGGCCTTCACAGTTTATGACCATCCGAAAGTCATCATTTTCCGAAAAACTCCTTCATACTCACATGACAACATAGTCAAATTGTTCAACAGTGTTGATCTCACTGAGGTACTCCGTCTCAAACCACTTGATGCGACCGCCTCGCGCCAACAATTTCAAATGAGCCTTATTGAGTTAGCTGCGAATCGCGCGGGCGGAACATGGAGTGACCTTTTCAACTCCAATGACCTTGCAAATCGATTCCCCATTCTGATCTGGCTGGTGATGGTGTGGGGTATTGGTGTCTTAACGTTCCCATTCACATTTGTTGTCTTCCACACGTTTGCTGATCGTGGGTATGCCTTTGCCAAAGCTTTAGGCATTCTGTTCGTCGCATGGTTCGCATGGACTTTGAGCAGTTATCACATCTTGCCATTCGGTCGGCTTCCCATCCTAATTAGTTTTATCGTGATGGTTGCTTACGGCCTGCTCATCGGAAAACAACGCTGGCAGGAAATACGTGCGTATATTAAGGCGAACCTTACGCTGCTCCTCGTCGAAGAGCTCGTATTTTTCGTTTTCTTTGCCATTGACCTGGCTATCCGCTATCGGAACCCGGATCTATGGCATCCATGGCTTGGCGGTGAAAAGCCCATGGATTTTGCCTTTCTTAACGCCATCCTCAAGACAACTTATTTTCCTCCGTACAATCCATGGTTTGCCGGTAATTACATCAACTATTACTACTTTGGACAACTGATTAGCGCAACGCTCATCCGCTTTACCGGTATCATACCCGAAGTTGGATACAACCTGCTCGTACCGCTGTTCTTTGCATTAACGGCAAGCGGTGCATATGGCGTCGTATCCGATCTTGTCTTTTCCGGACGGCAACGGTTAAGATCTCAAGCTCAGGAATCGGTTGAGGAAACAGGCCGTTCGAGCATCCTCATTCCTAGCATTGCAGGTCTTTCTGCAGTCATCCTGGTTCTCATTATTGGCAACCTCGGAGAAATTAAGCTGGCCACCAAAGGATTGACGGAATTAGGCGGTGGCTCTGGCATCACAGGGGTTATGAGTGGATTGAACAAATGGCTCTTTGACGGGCAAATGATTCCAATCCGAATTGGAGATTGGTACTGGACGGCAACGCGTGTCATCCCGGACACTATCAACGAGTTCCCCTTCTTTACATTCACGTATGGTGACTTGCATGCACATTTAATAGCGATTCCTTATGCCCTCGTTGCGCTGGGGCTTGCAGCCCATATAATACTGAATCGTGGTAAGTTACAGTGGAGCGATTTGGGACTCATCGCTTTAGTTTTGGGAGCACTCCGCGCCATTAATACATGGGATTATCCAACGTATCTGGGCATTATCGGTGCCGCCATCATTTTAAAGCTCAGTATTGAATTGAGAGAACACAACGATCCAGAAACATTTCATTGGCACGACTGGTTCCAACAGTGGCTACAATTCATTGTTTTAGGCCTATTCCAAGTAGCCCTATTAATGATTCCAATGAATATACTTGGCATCCGGGTGACTCTTGAAGTGGCAATATACTTAATCCTTTTATTCTTCGGCGTGGTCATGGGGCTGAGTCAGGCCGGGAAATTTTGGAATCCATATTTATTTATCCGGAAATTTGGCTGGCAATTGCTCGTCATAATCACCTTATCAGTGCTATTCTTTCTCCCTTATATCCTCAACTATGCGACGGGGTATGTCAGCATTGAATTGTGGAAGGGAGCTCGGACAACATTGAGTGAGTACCTCACGGTCCATGGCATCTTTTTGTTTATCGCAGCTACATTCTTAATCGTAGTCATCCTCACGAATGTTCTGGAGCGCAGTGCGCCAGGACATTCAGAGCTTGAACTCACTGGTTGGCCGATCTATTTCGTGCCTCTGCTGGTTATTATTGATATTGTATTGATAGCATTGAAACTTCCAGTACTCGCACTCGTAGTCCCGCTTCTCGGTCTAGGAATATGGATTATCCTGCACCGTAGAACACCGATTGAGATAAGTTGGGTAACGGTGCTGATTATCGTGAGTGTATTGCTCACGCTGTTGGTAGAATTTGTTGTCTTAAAAGGGGATGTCGGGCGCACGAATACGGTCTTCAAGTTTTACTTGCAGGCCTGGGTGATGTTTGGTGTGGCAGGCGCAACGGGCCTAGGCTTAACGATCGAGCACCTTGCACTCGCACGTCACGCCAAGCCTGCTTCACATCAAAGTACCCCGATAAGCGATGAGTTACCTGTTGCGCGTCCATTAGGAGAACTTTCAGGTTCGACCTCACGAACGGTTCGTTGGGTATGGTGGGGAGCATTCACTCTATTAACACTCGCCGGGTTGTTATACCCAATCGCGGCTGCTCGGGCGAAAATGAACGATCGCTACGTTGAGGGCTCGCCAGCGGGATTAAACGGCATGGACTATATGCTGCAGGGAGCAACTTATAACGAAAGCAATCAGGAACTTGACCTACGTTGGGATTATGAGGCAATCCAGTGGATGCGCCAGAATATCAAAGGGTCACCAGTCATTATGGAAGCGAACACCGGGCTATACCGCTGGGGCAATCGCTATTCGATTTACACTGGGCTGCCAACGATCATTGGTTGGGACTGGCACACGAAGCAGCAATATTCATTAATACAGGGTGATCTGGTTGATTACCGTCTTTCACTGGTCCAAGAATTCTACAATACTCCAGATCAAAACAGAGTAATGGAAATTGCACGCCATTATGATGTTTCGTATATAGTTGTTGGCGGCTTGGAGCGTGCAGTTTACGATCCAAACGGATTGAACAAATTTGAGGCTATGGCACAGGCAGGTTTCCTGCACAAGGTCTATGATGCAAACAATGTGCAGATTTATCAACTGCTTCCTACCAAGTCCTCTTACAATGAATAAATCTCTAGAGACTGTTATGAACTTTTGGAGCTGGTAAACTCTGGAAATGACCGGAGAAGCATATCCAGGTGATGCCACAGACGATTAATGGGCATTAGTTTCCTGCCTCCTTCAATGAAGGCGCTGTTTGATCAAGCAACTTCGGCTCTGCCACCTGATAGTCCGGTGGCCGACTGAAAAGAGGTCACTGGTATGCTGGAAGATCCTTTAGAAAAAGCTTCACAGGATATCCATGAGTCGCTGACGAATGAAGCGTCATCGCCACGCGAGTCACCCATTGATGACCATGCTGTTCAGGCGCAGGAGATCAAGTCCGCTGAGCCTAGGTCAGTTACCTTGAGCGCCATCCGCGCCACACTCAAACAGGTTGATGCCCGACTTCTCCAACTTGAGTCACAGTTGCAGCCGAGTATAGGGTTAACATCTCCAGCACCCCTACAATTGCCTGTTAAACAGATCTGGTTTCTTGGTCTCGCTGCAGTGCTCGTCGTCAGCGTCCGTCTGTTCAAACTTAACACGATCCAGACCGACCTGTATGGGGACATCCAAATTGTTTATCAATATGTTGAAGGCGTTCGTCGTGGGTCGTGGCCCTTCCAATATGTTCTAGGTGTGGGCCCAATATATCACTATATGATTCAACCAATCATTCTGCTGGCTGGATTGAGCTATTACAGCTTGAAGCTCAGTGCAGTGATCGTGAGTTTGGGCGCAGTGCTCGCTACCTACGCTCTCGCCCGTAGACTAATCAATGAATACTTTGCGCTGCTGGCAGCCACGATCACCGGCATATCGTCATGGCTACTTGTTTTCAGTCGTCTCGGTATCTCGTTGATCTTGGCACCCTTGCTGGTGACCTGCGCGCTTTGGCTAATCATGCGTATCGTCCAAGATCACGGATTTGTATTACCCGCTGTGTCTCTTATCACCTTGGTGTGCCTGCGCTTGCTCGGCCATCCAATTTCGTGGGCCAATCTAAGACGCTTCATCATCGTGAGCATCCTGGGTGCCTTGCCCTTCATATGGCTGGTCTATCGGTCGCCCGATAGCTTCATCCACGGCTATATTGGGAGCAAGTTTTTCGCTGAAGGTGATCCGCTCAAAACTTTGATCCGGAACATTGTCGCAGCGGCGCTGGCGTACCATATACGAGGTGACAGTATTTTTCGCAGTAACCCAGCATACCTACCGCATTTGGACCAAATCAGCGGTTTGCTGTTTCTGGCAGGTATAGTCTTCTGGTTACAACCTACTCGACGCCAATGGAGTCCAGTGCTCTTAGTACCTTTTGTGCTACTGCATTTGCCATCTGTATTGGTGCTGGGCCGCCCGACTGAGGTACCGTCTGCGGGCCGGACGCTCGGCGTGGCGCCAATCGTGTATATTTTGGTTGCGAGCGGGTTATGGTGGCTCGTTGAGTACTTTGCCAAAATTGGGAGGCAACGCATTGGACTGGTGGTTGCCGGAGTACTTCTCGTAGCGGTCTTCGCGTTGAACATGCAGCGCTATTTCGGGGCTTATATTGATGGACTTCCCTATCACGATACTTCGATCGGCGCGCGGATTGCCCTATACGCCGATTCGCTGCCTCCTGACACACAGGTCTATGTTGTGGGATGCTGCTGGGAGAGCACGATGCCGGAGTTGCCATTCATTCAATTGGTGGCTACGCGGTCACACAATCTGCATGCTCTTGATCCCAAGGAGCTTACCTGTGACCAGTTGTCATTGCTAAATGAACCGGCAGTGCTTATTTGGAGTTTCCACGATCCAGTTCCAGCACCGCGGATCGCTTCATGCAAGCAGTGGCTGCCAGCACAACTGTACGTGAGTCCGAAGGGTTTGCCTGTTTTTTATGCTGCTCCCCTCTTAACGGATCGGAAATGACACGTGGAGGCTGTGTAGTTTGAATCATTGAAAACTGATATAGCGTTAATAAAAATGCTGGAAGTTACACAACATATTTGCGACAAGGCTATACACCTAATAAGAATATCAATCGCTATACATTATCCATGATGTTCTCTAAGTTAAGATACTACCTCACCCTCATCCCTATTTCCCTCTATTCTATTAAAAACCGGGCTCTGATGCTAGCTCTCCTGTTTAGGCTGCCTACTTTGAAACCAACGCTACTTCGCTTTAGAGATGGTACACAATTTAGAGTACGTACTGCGATGGATGTGTGGGTTATCATAGAGACTTATCTTGGGCACACCTATGAACAGAATAGTTTTGATATTCAAGATAATTGGGTCATTATCGATATTGGTGCCGGATTAGGTGAGTTTTCCATCACTGCGGCAAAGAAGTGTCCCAATGGTATAGTTTACGCTTACGAACCGTTTAGAGAGTCTTTTGAATTGATGCAGGAGAATATCTTATTGAATAATTTGGTGAACACTATAGTATATCCATACGCCGTCGGAGGGATTGTAGGGCCTATGCATTTGAAAACAGCCTCTGGTGTTCCCGTTTTGTATAGCACAGTCATGAATGATAATCTGGTGGGAAGACACGATGCTATTGTCCAAGGAACTACCCTCGACGAAATATTTGGGAGTTTTCACATTGAAAAGTGCGACTTAATCAAGATAGATTGTGAAGGCGCGGAATATGATATTCTTTTTCATACCAGTTCTCCTACACTCCAGAAACTCAAGAGAATATGTCTTGAATATCATAATGGCATAACTAAATTTACTCACCTTGATCTTGTTCGTTTTCTTGAGAATAACGGTTTCTCAGTTATTTCGAAACCTAGTCCCGTTCACCGTCATACGGGTCTTATCTTTGCATTCAAATAGATATGGTCTATCACAGATGCGTAGTTCATTCTGAAACACATTTGATAACCGTTTCAGGCAGCGCGGTTCCTTGCCAAGGCGCTTGATTGGCTACGCCAAAACGTGCATGGCATACCTACAATCCTTGAAGCCAATACTCCCCTTTATCGTTGGGACTCGCGTGTTTCAATTTATACTGGGCTGCCAACGGTCATTGGTTGGGACTGGCACACGAAGCAACAATATTCATTGTTACCTGGCGATCTCATTGACTACCGTCTGTCAGTGGTTCGGGAATTTTACAATACACCAGACCAAGCTAGGGCAATAGAGATTGCACACCATTATGATGTTTCATATGTGATTGTTGGCGGCTTAGAACATGCAGTGTACGATGCAACCAGGCTGGATAAGTTCGATCAAGCAACGGACCTGTGGAGTCTCGTTTATCAAAATGAGCAGGTAAAGATCTATCGAGTTCGTTGAGCAATATCCTATCAAGCGTTGCTATATTTAATCAATCATCAACCCAGAGGATGGGTGTTATTACCTTGATCCTACCAAAAAGCCGTACACTTCACGCTTCCGTGGTGCTAAGGTTAAATGTCGGTTAACATTTGTCTAGATACTTGACTTTGCAAAGTCTATACTATAATAATATTATCGCTGTTGACCCGGTATGCTCTTATTTGGTTGCTTGCACATACAACATCCGGGGCACGCTCAAGACCCATCGCCCTGAACAAATGAGAATACCAAATTTACACATATAAGGAGAATTGATCATGATCAAACGAATTTTGATTCTGTTGTTAGTGTTGGGTATACTACTGTCGATGACGAGCATAGCCTTTGCCGCAGGATCGTCCGGTCAAGGAGGCTACGAGGGACAGCCCGGCAATCAGAGCAATGGAGGAGGCAACAACGGCAATACGGGCAACGGGCCTGGCGGCTACGAAGGCCAACCCGGGAACCAGGGTGGACATTAGCTAAGGTGTCTACGAATAACAGTGCAGTCAATCACCAATTGAGATAACGGATAACAAATAGCGAATACAAGCAGGCGGAATAGATACCTCCTTCGCCTGCTTGTTTGTTTCATTCCCTAATAACTTGCTCAGACTTGTACATTTCACTATAAAAATAGCCTTACCGTGTATAAAAACGATGTAGGGATGACCAGCCGGTCATCCCTACATATGTTACATTGCCTTCGCGCGTTCGGCCATTTGGTTTCTCAGGGTGTGTGTATCATGGTCAATCGTGAAGAGGGCACCAAGATAGAAGAAGAAACACAATAACCATGCAACAGTAGGAATCAGAAGGATTGCGATCTGGAGGTTGATTGCATCTGCGATGATACCCGTGAGGATAGGAGCAAAGGCTGCGCCTGTGTTCTCAACAAAATATTCCACAGCCTGTGCACTGGAGCGAACCTCAGGCACGGTAATATCATATACGGTGGCGATAACGTTGGCCGCCGAGAGCGGCGCGAAGATAGCTGCCAGGCAGAATAAAACAAAGAATTGCGTGCGCGCCTCAACAGGTGTGCTCACGGCCGAGTAGAAAAAAATCGCTCCCAGGAGAACGCCAATACTTGAAATAATAATGCGGCCTTTATTCGAGCGTTTAAAAAGAAGGTCACCTGCCCAACCGCCAATGAAGTAACCGCCAGATAGGATAAGAATAACGGGAGCCATTGTGAACAGAACCGATTCATTATCATAGCCGCGCTCGGTTATCAAATAGCCAAAAATGAAATAGATGATCACAGTCCATGGGAACTGGCCTGCAAAGCCTTGCAGGAAGACGAACCACATGGTTCTCTTTCTGAAGATTTCCTTCACTTCCGCCCACGAGAATCGGAAGGTCTGCATTTCGGCTACGTTCTCGAATTCAGGCTCAGACTTACCGCGCGGCATTTCCCTCACGCCGAAGAAAATCAAAATCGCAATCACAATTCCTAGCGAACCAGTGATATAGAACACTGAACGCCAGCCGCCGATCATCGGCGCAACAATCAAGGCCAAGATGGTGCCAATGAGATAACCCAGCGGCTGTGCCAGATAGAGGATGCCGTAGATCTTGCCGCGCAGGGTTGGTCCGAAGTAATCTGCAACGAGTGTAAACAGGCCTGGATACGACGAATCGTCAATCCCTGTAGAGGCGCGCGTTACCAGGAATCCGCCAAACGTTCGCACGATGGCGTTCATCCATGTCGTTGCACCCCAGATGAAGGACGCAAGCGAAAGCAATTTCGCGCGTGCGTAGCGGTCGTAGAGATATCCCCAGATTGGATATAGCACTGTGGCAACAATGAGCGCACCTGAATTAATCAATCCCCACTGTTGATTATTGAGACCGAAAGTTTCGCTGATCGGCACTTGCAGGGAGCCGATCATCAATTTATCGGTTTGATGCAGGAGCATGAAGAAGAAAAATATACCAACTACGAACCAGCGGTAACGGGATTGTTGTGGTGACATACTACCTAGTAGGGATGAATTTTCCCAAGTATGAGGTGTCAGATGCTAAGTGTCATGGTTCGGGTTAAAAACGAAACTCACCGCGAAAGATTACCGCTCGTTGCATAAATTGCTAAATTTTCGGAATAAATTACTCGTACCGCAACTTCCTTTAGTTGCCCCGCCCGCATTCAGGCGGGGTTGCGGCACGGGCAAAAATCAAATTTCCGGTTTAGTAATTTATGCGGCACTCTGTAATTTCGAGGTGAGTCATGAGCTAGAACACAGTATTTTCGTTATCTGTAAATCAAAAAAAGGATTCCGGCAGCCAGTGCACATATGGAGGCAAGGACACTTAACACGCCAAATCCCAAACCAATGCCAGCAAGTCCTTCCAAGATGAGGAAGAGCGCCAACAGAACAAAAGCAATATCTCTATTCAGTCTCATTTCATCACTCCTTTCGATCCCATAAATGAAAATGTCATACCTCTGCACTATTTAACGAAAGAAATTTATTTTTCATATGATTCCGGTGAGATAATTTCCTGAGCAAGTTTTTGCAATTCATCGACCTCTTTTGTTTTTGAGGCATCGAAATATTGTGAGAGCAAATCAAGCGGACTGAGACTGCTTACCACTTGTCCCTCTGCGATACGAGTGCGAGCCCGGGATTGCGGCTTCTTCACCAGATGAAATTCAAATGCCTTTTCCGCATATTTACGCAGCGCGCTCTCGTCAATCAAAATATCATATTCTCTTGGATATTCAACCGTAAGACGGACAATTGCCTCAGACAATTCCTTTGGCCTGGGTAACGCGGCTTTGAGTACCTCGGTCACGTTCTCTTCAGACTGTAGAGTTACTCGGCGGTCAATGAACGGACGCGCCCCTGTGAGCTGCATCCACTCAACCTTCGTTGCGCCGCACGTCACCTCCGCGATGATGAAGAACTTGTCATCTTGCGCTTCGCCAAAGTCAACGCGCTCGATGGAACCGGGATAGATGACGGGTGGATGTGCACCATGATTTACATCCTGTGGTTTGTGGATGTGACCCATTGCCACATAATCGAGCCGTTTATCCTTTACAAGCGCGGTCGGCAGGACAAGATCGCTGCCCAGCATGACCATCCGCTCTGCTCCAAATATTGCCCCTTCGATGGAGGCATGAGCTGTAAGAATAACCGGCAGATTACGATCCGCTTTTGAAAGCCAGCCCTCGATTAATTCCGATATCCTGAGTTCCATATTCGAGAAGACTTCCGATGGATTTGTCGCGCTCATTTCCAGGTTTGCCATCAAACTGGAACGCGAAATCCAAGGCATGGCGATCACCTGGACGGGCAAATCCCATAGTTCACTCGAACCCAGGAATTGTGGTTTTTGCAGGACGCGTATAAATGGCACTTGCAGAGTGTCGAACTCGTGAATGGCGTGTGCGCGGCCGAGAGCGGGGGAGAGGTCATGATTGCCGACTAAAAGCAATGTAGGAATCTGCGCCTGCGATAAGCGCATGATGCGTTTGCCCCACTCGCGCTGAAAGGTCGGCGCGGGAGAGCGGTCTTTGTACGCATCGCCCGCAAAGATGACCAGATCCACTCTTTCGGAAATTGCCGCATCGACAATGGTATCGAGCGATTTTAGAAAATCGAGTACCCGAAAAGGCAAGCCCGTTTCGGGGTCGTGCCGGCCATAGTTGGCCATGTCAATATGTGCGTCGGCAAAATGTAATAGTTTCATAGTTCGCTAGTTGGATAGTTTAGTAGCCGGGGTTAGGCAATTCGTAGATATCCAATCATACCGTTAATGAGACGTTTGGTATCTGCTGCCAGGTTATAGGCTGAAGTCCGTTCATCCTGATTGATGTAACTACGATCAAGTGCGAGGTAAAGTTCAGATTGCACTTCGCTGGCGGAACGTCTTGACATCTTGAGAAAGCGAATGAATTCAGGGTTCGTCCCAGCGTCAAAACCTTCGGCAATATTATGCATGACTGAACTAGCCGCGTCTTGGATTTGGCTGCTCAAGCGGAAGTCCCTTGCGAATTTGGGATGCTCTGTCAGATCATAAATTAAATTGGCTAGCTGGCGAGCCTTCTGCCAACTTTGCACATCTTCAAACCGTTCAATCTTTGCCATGATGTTATCCTCCTTATTTTTCCAATTGGATGGTTCCCAAGCAACCACCCAACAATGCGACCATTGAACTACTGAACTATGAAACTACTCAACTACCGAACTATCACTATGGCTGTGCTCCCAAATCTTGCAGTGCCTGTATGGCAGGCTCCCATTTGGGATGGACTTTCAACGCGGCGCGGTAATCCTTGATGGCTGCCGGAGTATCGCCAGCCATATAAAGAGCGCGCCCGCGCCAGAGCAGGGATTCCTCCAACTCGGGTTCTGCAATTGTATCTTTTAATGTGGTTGTGGCAAGGTTAATGACGTCCACGTAGCGGCCAGTGTAATAGTAGGCCCAGTAAGGACCTGTCTGATACCACATCATACGATAGGGACGTGTTGTATTGTCATCTGTGAGATTTGCATAAACCGCAAAGGCCTGGTCGTAGGCGGTGGCTGCATCAAAGTAATCGTGTAGGGCAATTTGGCTTGTCCCCATGTTGAACCAGGCGAAGAAACGGTCAATCCCGGTAAGGGACTGGCTTTCGGCTTGCGCGGTTTGAAGCGCGTGCCGCGCCGCATCATCTTCATTTGCCAGGTTACCAAGCAAAGTCATTACTTGAGACTCACGTTCAGTTGGATACACTACGACAAACAAATAATCGAAAGAGCGCCAGCCGTTTATAAACTTTTCATAACTAATATGGAAGTTTGGCCCATCGTTATAAGTATCCTGAACAATGACTTCGCGTGTTCTGTCATCGTAGCCTGTAATGAACTGGTAATGTCCCATCCAACCGACTTTGCCGGTGAAGTCGCGTTCGTAATATCCCTTTTCAGCCACAACGGGAAAGCCTGCAGCTATGAACTTCTTGATTATGTCGATGTCACCCCCATAACGCATGACTGTGCTCATTCCCTTTACATTTTCAGCAATAAATTCCTGAAATTCATAAGGCATCACATTACGGTCTTTATCACTCGGTTTAACAGCCCTGCCGACCGTATCACGGTTCCCATCCCAACCCCAGAAGTTGATCGCCATTGAGAAGTTGGCAGGACCACAATAATTCCAACGGTTATGCTGGTCTTCGTATTTGACTCCATCTAATATAACGGTAGCAGGCAGAGGGGTAGCCGTGATCGAGGGCCCGGGCGTTGCATCAAGACTGGGAGTGGGGGTCACCTGAGGTGTAAGCGTCAATGCATATTCAGCACGTGTTGTCGCAATGACGGTTTCAATCGTGAGTTCCGTTTTGCCCGCCGGTTGAAAGATAGCTTTGTCAGGAGGGTTTACGAAATATTGATAGCGCGTACGGAGATTATCCAACCGCCATGCAAGTCGTGAGTGGACGGGTGGGAGATAATAAAATCCCATCATTAAGAGGGGCATCAGAGGGATCACCCAAACCCATTTAATAAGCAACTGCCGCATGAAATGATTATAAAGCAAAACAAAAGTTATAAAACGCGGCTCATCTATTTTTCATCTACCTGAACGATAACGATTCTCCCGTTTTCGCAGATTTATAAATAGATTCACGGCTGTTCAATCTTCTGTGCTATATATCACACAGTCTCTTTTTCTAATGAAAAATTTAATTTTTTCACAGCCCGAGTTGTGGGGAGCATGGTCAACAAGTTATTCCCAGTCAAGAAGGCAGTGCCGATCCAACGGACGATATAGGGATAATCCGAAAATACATCCACAGATTTTGCAGAATTCTCAGTTGGGTCAATATAAAACGGGCGACCATCTCTCGATGATCGCCCGTTTAAAAACCTTGCGAAGGTTTTTGAGCCTTCGCAAGGTTATCGCTTACCCTTACTCTTTCACTTCGCCTTCGATCACATCACCTTCATTGCCTGGCTGTTGACCGGATGGACCACCTGCTGCCTGTCCTTGCGGCTGGCCTTGCGCGTATAACTGCTGGCTCAATGCATAGAAAGCCTGCTGAACCTCCTCAGTTGCTCTCTTGATGCGTGCCAGGTCGTCGGTCTGTGCGGCCTGCTTTAGTTCGTTGACCTTGCTCTCAATGTTCGAGCGTTCATTGGCAGGAACTTTATCACCAAGCTCGCGCAAAGTCTTCTCAGTCTGATATGCCATGTTATCGGCATTATTCTTGGCTTCGATCAACTCGCGACGCTGTTTATCCGCGGCTTCGTTCTGGCGGGCTTCCTGAACCATGCGCTCAATATCGCTCTTGTTCAAGTTCGTAGAGGCAGTGATGGTAACCTTTTGCTCTTTTCCTGTGGCCTTGTCCTTTGCAGTTACGTGTAAGATGCCGTTCGCATCAATATCAAAGGTCACTTCAATTTGTGGGATACCGCGCGGCGCCGGTGGAATGCCGTCCAGTCTGAAACGACCAAGTGACATGTTGTCGTTTGCCATTGGGCGTTCGCCTTGCAAAACATGAATATCAACCGCGGTCTGACTATCTGCGGCAGTGGAGTAGGTCTCTGTCTTGCGGACAGGAATAGTAGTGTTGCGTTCGATCATCGTGGTCATCACACTACCCATCGTCTCCACGCCAAGTGAAAGTGGGGTGACATCGAGCAACAGAATGTCTTTAACTTCGCCACCCAGCACGCCGCCCTGAATTGCCGCGCCAACCGCGACCACCTCATCAGGGTTCACACCTTTGTTTGGTTCTTTGCCGTTCGTTAATTTGCGGACCAGTTCCTGAGCCATCGGCATACGCGTGGAACCGCCTACCAAAACGACTTCATTCAAATCATTTGCAGATAAGCCTGCATCTTTGAGGGCCGCCTCGAAGGGTTGGCGGCAACGGTTAAGCAGGTCTTCGGTCATTTGCTCAAATTTAGACCGTGTGAGTTTTAACTGTAAGTGCTTCGGGCCGGTTGCATCCGCCGTAATATAAGGCAGGTTGATCTCGGTTTCCATGACAGTCGAAAGCTCAATCTTCGCCTTTTCCGCGGCTTCACGTAGACGTTGTAAAGCCTGACGATCACCGCGCAAGTCGATGCCTTGATCATTCTTAAATTCGTCCGCGGCCCAATTAAGGATACGCTGATCCCAGTCATCACCACCAAGATGTGTATCACCATTTGTGGATTTGACTTCAATCACGCCTTCACCTACCTCAAGGATGGACACATCAAAAGTTCCACCACCGAGGTCAAATACAAGAATGGTCTCATTCTTTTTCTTGTCGAGTCCATAAGCAAGCGCGGAAGCTGTCGGCTCGTTGATGATGCGCAGGACTTCGAGTCCCGCGATCTTGCCTGCATCCTTTGTAGCCTGGCGTTGGCTGTCGTTAAAATAAGCAGGAACAGTGATCACTGCTTGTGTGACAGGCTGGCCTAGATACGCTTCGGCATCGGCCTTTAACTTACCCAATATCATGGCACTAATTTCCTGCGGAGAGTATTCACGTCCTGTGATCGGCACTTTGACGCGCACATCACCCGTCGGGCCTTTAACGACTTGGTAAGAAACCATCTTACGTTCAGTTTCGACCTCGTCGAGGTGACGGCCGATGAACCGCTTGATGGAATAGATTGTATTCTCGGAGTTGACCACTGCCTGTCGCTTCGCTGTCTGACCGACAAGTCGTTCGCTATTTTTATTGAATGCGACGACCGATGGACAGAGTCTGCCACCTTCTGAGGTAGGTATGACAGTAGGCGTACCGCCTTCCATCACAGCGACAACAGAAAAGGTTGTGCCGAGGTCAATGCCAATAATTTTTCCCATAGATACACTCCTTATTGAATGTCATTGCATTCGCCTGCCCCTATGATTTTTTCGGGCCTGCCGTATCTTGCAATAAGCAAAGCAATCCTTGTAAACATAGAGATTGCTCACTCTGCATTTTCTGCAGAGAAGAGCGCTCCTGCAATGACGAAAATATCTTTTACAGGATACTACACCTATGCAAGAATTCTGTTAACAAGGTGTAGAAATTTAATCAATAAGGCCGCCTCATTCCGAGGCGGCCTCATATGTTACGAGTAGGTCACGTTTAAAACGTGACCTATGGAATCAAGGCAGTACAGCAAAGTGGTTTTTCAGCGTGTAGTGGATGTAGTTTTGCCACAATGGGACAATGTCTTCTTCATCATAGTCATGATCAGAGAATGTTTGGATGATCACGCGGCCCTCGTAGCAGGTGGCGAGCACAGCTTCCTGATTCGATGAGTGAGCCGAGAGACCTGCGAGCAAATTGGCATCGCCTCCGCTTCCCAATCGAATCTGATCTCCGGTTTGATTGGCCCAATATCGATTGTAATGTAAGAGTGGCAGTACTACATTAGGCTCATTGAAAATAGGATGGTCAGAAGCCCACCAGTATATCGAGTCGGCCAGGTCATAATCCTTCTGATAGCGGATACCGCATCCGCTTAGAATCTTGTTGACCGGGCCACCCGCCTCGCTGTCCAGATACCAGACTTCAGCAATCATGGCGGCTTTATCACGTACCAAACGCGTATTGATTACGTCCCAAAACTCCCCCGAAATTATATTTTTATCTTCCGCTCCGACAATGATCAGGTCATATGGAGTACCTGAATTTAGATACTCCATAAAGTGCCCGCTATAGGAACCAGTCTGAGTATATTTCAGGCCCATCCCATCCAAAGCATCCTGGATCCACATGCCAATATTCCTCGAATCTGTATTCTCATAAACTAGAATCTTGGCAGATTTGATTCGAGCTTCCACATCCTGTGTAGCTGTTGGCTGTATCTCCGTAGGAGCTTGCTCAGTCGGGACTATTTGGGGCGGGGTGGTTGGCTGGATAGGAGCTGGTTGAGTGGGTAGCACCTGTGCGCCTATTGCGGACTGCGTCAATTGCAGGGACATGGCTGTGGCTTGAAGCTCAAGCGCAGCCTTGGTAGGATCGAATGTTGGCGGGATATTAGGATTGGCAGTTGTACTTGTTATGGAGCAAGCCAGGATCGTTAAAAATGCAGCAAACAAAAAGAAAATGGTTCCCCGGGAATCCAATGGATGCGACATGGTGCCCTCCTTATCACGGTGATGAGGATTCAATGTTGGTTATTAGGATTATACAGTGAATTGAAGTACCTGCAATTACAAATCCTTAACAATGAATGATAAGCAACTCCTTTCTTCAAATTGAAGGAGGGCTGGAAGTCCAGCTAAACGTAAAATTATTCAGTTGGTTCACTTACTTTAAACCATTCAAAATAAGCAGTGACAGGCGCGTTCTCAAAAGCTGCCGCATCTATGCCGACCTTACCTTTTTCCAACCCATAACGTGAAACGTCTAATTTGCGGAAAAGCTTGCTATTAATGTACAGCAAAAGGATATCCTTTTCACAGGTGATGCCGATTTCATAATCAGTCCTACCGCGCGTGAGGTATTCGGTAGTGTCGCTGACGATTGGCTTATATTGGGCAATACCTTGTGTAAGCCATTGGCCAAAGAGAATATTGTAAGTCCCGTCGCTGGAAAGGTTGTATTCATACCAGCCGTTGGCATCGCTATACATACAAACGAGCCCCATCGAGTTCGTCTCAGCATTGGTGCTGTCGAATTTAGTGTCTACATGGACTTTGAGATAATCATATGCATTGTGGATAGCGTAATACCATGTGTGTGGAGATGAGAAGCTGATTACGAGTAGGCCATTTTGGGTGCTTACTTGAGGATTTGAATCACCGCTGGTTTGGAAGGAAATCCATGCTCCTAGGTCTAAATCAAATTCTTCGGTAAAGAATAATGGGATCGGTGTGGGGGAAGGGGCAGGTGTAGCAGTAAATGCCGGTGTATCTGTGACAGATATAGTCGGAGTCTGAGGCGGCGTGGTTGGCGTGGATTCGGGCGCCGGGATAGAGGTCGCTGATTGGCAGGCAACTGTGAGGGCGAGGAGTCCAATCAAAAGGAATTTTTTCATGAATATCTTCGCTGCCTTCCTACAGCGATGCTCACAAAAAGCAACATGAGAAATTAATGTAAGCAGCAGTATAACGCGATAGACCAGCAGTTTATCTGCTGGTCTATCGCACAAGTGGAGATGGCGAGAATCGAACTCGCGTCCGAAAGATTCGACCCTCGGAAATCTACGAGCGTAGCTTGCTGAAGTTTGTCACCGCAGAGATCTCAGCAGGCAGGTAACTCTGTGGCCATCTGCTGGTCTTAAGCACATTTAGCAGAATTATGTGCAGCACTCCATCATTGTCTCGCCCAATCCGTCTCCGGGTGGAGAACGGAGCCGGTGGACGCGCTCTCATCTATGGAGAGCGGCTGTTACGTCAATCGCTTATGCAGCGAGGGGCATAGCAGCGTAGGAAGTGCGGTTGGCACTTAATGTTTTGCGCTGAGTTTTCGAGTTCGGCGCCTCTCGGCTCGCATTCCGGGACCAGCCTCTCCCGTCGAAGCCTGTCATCCCCAAGGCACGGGGCTTTCCCTATGCTGGATCGGCATTATAGCACAGGAGTGTTGTTATTTTATTAGAATCTTGCTGTATATTAACCTTTGTGCTAGACTGTACTAAAACAACAATGAGGCAAACTTGGCCAATAGAATCCTTATCATTGACGACGATCTCGATACCTTGCGCCTAGTAGGGCTGATGTTACAACGCCAGGGTTATCACATTAGCGCTGCTACCAACGGATCACAAGGATTAAAAAAGGCGCTTGAGGAAAGACCAGATCTAATTCTTTTGGACGTGATGATGCCGGATATGGATGGTTATGAAGTCACACGTCGCTTAAGGAAGAATCCCGCGACCTCCTCAACTCCCATTCTCATGTTCACAGCAAAAACACAATTGGACGATAAGGTAACCGGCTTTGAAGTCGGCGCGGATGATTACCTTACGAAACCAACACATCCCACCGAATTGCAAGCACACGTCAAGGCTTTGCTTGCAAGAATAGGTCCGAAGGATACTGAAGTCATGACTGCTCCTCATGAGCTTCATGGTTACGTGATCGGAGTATTGGCTTCACGCGGTGGTTTAGGTGTCTCTTCATTAGCATCTAACTTGGCGGCCAGCCTGTTCAATCGCACGCAGATGGATGTGATTCTGGCTGAGCTGACTCCGGGCCAGGGCACACTGGGATTAGACCTGGGCATACCGAATCAGAAGGGCTTAACTGAGCTCCTGAAGGGTAACTCCGTTGAAATAACACGCGAAAAGGTACAGTCTTTATTGTCCCCGCATAGTTCAGGCTTGAAACTTTTGCTAGCCTCTGAAAACCCGCGAGATGTTTCATTGACCTCACAGGTAAGTAACTATGAATTGTTGGTGACGCGACTAGCTTCACTTGCACGCTTCGTTGTTTTGGACCTTGGGGTTGGACTGCCACAATTTGTGCAAAAAATTCTTCCGATGTGCGACGAGCGCATTGTCGTTTTGGAAGGCTCGCCGACCACTATTCAGGGAGCCAGGGTTTTGATTGATGAGATTGTTAACCTGGGAATAGATGGCAAGGGCGTTACAACAGTGCTCAATAACCGCGTACGATCGGAGGCGCAAATGCCCTGGACACAGGTACAAGAGAAACTGGGCCATTCGATTGCTATCACCCTCACCCCTGCGCCCGAATTGTTCCTCCAGGCGGAGCGCATGCAAACTTTGGCTGTTTTATGCCAGCCCACGAACGTAACCTCTCAGCAGTTTCTGAAAGTAGCAGACTTAATTATCGAGCGCGAAAAGGCGCGATGACCTCTTCTTCCCGTCAGACGCAGACTGCAATTGAGTTTGCTGCGGATCTTTTCCGCCAGGCAAAGCGTGCTGTAGTTCTGACGGGTGCGGGTATATCCACGCCCTCGGGGATACCTGATTTTCGCTCAGAGGGAACAGGATTATGGTCCCGCGATGAGCCGCTAGAAGTTGCATCTCTCAATACTTTTCGGATTGCTCCAGAAAAATTCTTTCACTGGTTTCGCCCGCTGGCGAGCCAGATTTTTTATGCACAGCCAAATGCCGCGCATCTGGCGATGGCCGAATTGGAAAAAGCAGGTTGTATTCGAACAATCATCACACAAAATATTGATGCACTTCATCAAAAAGCGGGTTCAAAAAATGTAATAGAAATGCACGGTTCCATGCGCACCCTGACGTGCACAAGGTGTTATCATCAGGTGGAAGCATCCCCGTATCTTAACTCATTCGTTGAGAAGGGACAGATTCCACGCTGTCTCAAGTGTGAAAGCGTCCTAAAACCGGATGTGATCCTTTTTGGAGAACAATTGCCTTATACAGCTTGGTTGCAAGCACAACGTGATACGCGTCAGTGTGACCTGATGATGATAGCTGGATCATCCCTAGAAGTACTACCTGTGGCCGGTTTGCCTGTGCAGGCGCTTGACCGTGGAGCACATTTAATTATTGTAAATAATACTCCCACTTATTTAAACGTGCGCGCGGATGTGTCAATCCTAGAAAATGTGGTTGATATCATTCCCGCTATTGCGGAGAAAGCACTAAATGGCTGAAATTAAGACAGAACGACTCGACGGTTATCGCCGTCTGATTGATATTTCGCGCGATCTCGCCTCAACCCTCGACCTCGATATCCTGCTCTCGCGTATTGTGCATGCCGCGGCCGAGGTGAGTGCTTCGGAGGCCGCGTCGATCCTCTTATTTGATGAAGCTGCCCGGCAGTTATATTTTCAAGTGTCTACCAATCTTGATGAACCCACGCGGCGCGGCATTGTTGTCCCATTGGATGGAAGTATTGCAGGATGGATCGTGAACAACCGTAAGCCAGTGCGGCTTAGCAATGTACACGATGATCCACGCTTTTTTGGCGATGTGGAGCAGGCTACAGGGTTTTCAACGGAGTCAATATTAGGGGTGCCACTTATCACAAAAAATAAGATAGTAGGTGTTCTCGAGACCATCAACAAACAAAGAGGAAAATTTACCGACGCAGATGAATCCATGCTTTCTGTGCTGGGTGCCCAGGCGGCTGTGGCAATTGAAAATGCGCGCTTGTTCCAGCAATCGGACTTGATTTCAGAGTTTGTCCACGAGTTGCGTACACCGCTTGCCTCGCTCAGTACCGCTACTTATTTGTTGTTACGGCCTGAAATGTCTCTGGAACAACGCGACCAGATCATTAACAATATTCACAATGAAACCATGCGACTCAACGCCTTGGCTTCATCATTCCTTGACCTAGCTAGGCTGGAATCCGGGCGCGTGCAATTTCGTAAGACGACTTTTAGTATTGCGGACTTAATGTATGAATGCAAGGACGTGATGGCTTCTAAAGCTATGGAAGACAACATCCAGATCCGCGTTGAATCGCCAGAAGGACTGCCCCTACTTGAAGCGGATCGGGACAAAATCAAGCAGGTCCTGCTGAATCTGATTAGCAATGCCATTAAATATAACCGCCCCAGTGGAACTGTAATGTTGAGGGTGGAGGCATCTGACCGTGAGATGGTAATCTTTGTTCAGGATTCGGGTATCGGTATTCCAGAAGAAGCTATACCACACCTGTTTCAAAAGTTTTATCGCGTACGTGAGCATGAATCTAAAGTTGCAGGTACGGGCCTGGGATTATCTATTTGCAGGCGGATCGTTCAGGGACACGGCGGACGTTTGGAAGTCAAGAGTAAAGTGGGAATTGGCTCAGTGTTCACGGTGATCCTGCCCAGATTCAATAAACCACTAACGTATCGTGATTAATTTGAGCTTTACTACATCCCTATTCACTTAGAATTGACTTTTTTGCACGAAACCTTTAAACTAATAATGCTGCAACCCCGCTTGGAACCCCGCACACTTTCTACGGTGAATGCGAGCGGGGGAACACCATTAATTTGGAGGAGAAGATGGCCCAATTTCAATTCGTGATGCGGTCTGGCCCAACGCCGGGTATGACCTTTCCGCTCGAAGGCGATCAACTTACGATCGGTCGCGATTCATCCAACGGTGTGGCAATTAATGATGCCGAAATTTCCCGCAGACATGCCCGCCTTAATTTTCAGGGTGGAAAGTATGTGCTTGAGGATCTCGGTTCTACCAATGGTACTTTTGTGAATGGTCAGCGATTGGCCGGACCAGTGGTATTGAAGCCAGGGGATGTAGTGTCACTGGGGGAGCAGATTGTTTTGATGTATGATGTCATCAGTATGGATCCTGGTGCAACTATTGCCGCGCAGCGCAGAGCTTCACGTGTACCGCAAACGCCACCTCCTATGCAAGCTTCTGTGCCTGGATTTCCGGCTCCGCCGCCTCCCGCTGCCCCGGTCCCTACCCAAACAAGTAATATGTTGCCTATCATTATTGGTGTGGGTGCTCTATTGTTCATTTGTTTGTGTGCAAGCTTCTTCTGGTGGGTGGACGCGACCTATCGGTGGTGTGTGTTCTTCCCCTTCATTTCTGGTTGCTAGTTAGCTTAAATCCTCTACCCCGCGAGTTCAAACTCGCGGGGTATTTTGTTTAATATGGTTGTAAAATCAATTGCATAAGATGCTCTCCATCTCAAGTTGCGGTACAAGCGGTAAAATCACATACAGATTCATACTCGATATCCATAATGATTGAACAACCACCATCCTCAAATTCTCCCTCTTGGAGTGCAACCACGAAGCTTGTCGTTGCGTTGACCGTAGTCGCGATGGTTGCTGCCTTGCTGATTAAGTTTCAGTTTATTATCGGTCCAGTATTGATTGCCTTGGTGTTGGCTTATTTGCTTCATCCCGTTGCCAGTTTTTTACAGCGCAGGCTGTATTTTACGTGGAATGCATCAGTCGCTGTCGTTTATTTCTTAATCATTATTTTTTTGCTTAGCTTACTTACTCTTGGCGGAGTGGGATTGGTGCAACAGGTGCAAAGCGTGATCACTATCGTACAGGATGGTCTGAAGGCTTTACCTGGATTAATCGAACAGTTTTCAGGGCGGGTTTATCAATTTGGCCCGTTCAAGATTGACTTTCGCGCCCTTGATCTAAGCGCGTTAAGTAGTCAGGTGCTGGGCATGGTTCAGCCGTTATTGAGCCGCACAGGTACCTTACTAGCTACATTGGCAACGAGTACCGCCAATTTCCTCGGTTTGACACTCTTCGTCCTGCTTGTTTCCTATTTTGTGCTGGCTGAAAGTGGAGGATTGCGCGGCCGTATCATCAGCGTTGAAGTACCTGGTTATTCTCAAGACTTTGAACGTCTTGGTCGTGAACTTGGCCAGATTTGGAACGCCTTTCTGCGTGGGCAAATTATTATCTTTTTCCTCGCGGTTGCTGTCTACACGGTCCTATTGAGTATTCTGGGTGTGCGCTACGCGATTGGGCTTGCCTTTCTCGCCGGGTTGGCACGTTTCGTACCGTACGTTGGCCCTATGATCAATTGGGTCGTGCTTGTTCTGGTCGCCTATTTTCAAACGTACAAACTGTTTGGCCTCGAACCGCTTTATTATGCCTTGCTTGTTTTGGGCATCGCGCTTATCGTAGACCAAATCTTCGATAATTTTGTTTCTCCACGTATTCTATCTAGCGCGCTCAAGGTGCATCCTGCGGCGGTACTCGTGGCAGCGATCGTAGCGGCGAACCTATTAGGCATTCTTGGTGTTGTTGTGGCCGCGCCAATACTTGCCACTGTTACTCTCTTCTGGCAATACACCATGCGAAAAATGCTTGATCTTGACCCATGGCCCGAGCCGGAACTCCGCCAACCGCCTCCGCCTGCAGGATCGCGTTTTCTTGTGTCTTTACGTCGCTACCTTCGGACACTGAGACAGATGCGCTATAAATAGAATGATCAGATATGTAATTCCATTATAAACAACAAGGAGAATATCATGTCCAACAACAATAATGAACCCCGCACTGAAACCCTGGCCGAAACCGATAATTATCTTGTCTGGAAAGCCGAAGAACCTGATGGTGAGACCACCTACCATATTGAATTAAACAATGTTACAGTCCATTTCTTTGAAGAAGAATGGAATGAATTCCTTGACCTGGCGCGCACTTTAAAATAACACTGGGTAGGAGTCTTCTAACGCTGAAAATTTTCTAACATGAGACTCAAAAACTCCATTACCGATGTGCCCGGCATCGAGGCAGGTCATGCGCAGAATGATGAGAGTCTGACAGGTTGTACGGTCATCTTGTGTCGCGAGGGTGCAGTGGCTGGTGTGGATGTACGCGGTGGTGCTCCGGGAACGCGCGAGACTGATCTGCTTAACCCAATCAACCTCGTGGAAAAAGTCCATGCCGTTATGTTGGCAGGTGGGTCTGCTTTTGGACTGGATGCAGCTTCAGGCGCGATGCGTTATCTTGAAGAACACAATATTGGATTCAATACAGGAACGGCTCGCGTGCCAATTGTCCCGGCAGCGATACTTTATGACTTAAGTGTTGGCCGTGGGGATATCCGTCCAGACGCGGCAATGGGCTACGCGGCCTGTACCGCCGCATCAGATGCGGCAGTGAGCGAGGGCAATGTGGGGGCAGGAACAGGTGCGAGTGTAGGAAAGGTTTTCGGGCAGAAGCAGGCCATGAAGTCCGGGGTCGGAAGCGTTAGTATTTCTATCGGCAAAGGAATCATTGTTGGTGCAATGGTTGTGGTCAATGCGTTTGGTGATGTTCTCGATCCGAATACGGGCGAGATCATCGCAGGTGTAAGATCCACCAAAGTTGGTCCATTACAATTTGGCGCGCCGAATTATTTTGCGGATACATTGCAATTGATGAAGACATTTCTTGGCCGTACAGTGCTTAACTTCGCTACCCGCGCAAATACTGTGATCGGCGTAGTCGCCGTGAACGCCTCATTCACCAAACCCGAGATGACGAAGATCGCGCAAATGGCACACGATGGAATTGCACGCTCGATCCGCCCTGCACATACTATGCTGGATGGCGATACTGTGTTTGCCCTGGCGACTGGTAGTAAGAAGGCGGATACTTCAACAGTTGGTGCATTTGCAGCTGAGGCCTTGGCACAGGCGATTGTGCGATCTGTGCGCATGTCTGCCTCATTAGGTGGCTTGCCGGGCTTATATCAGGGTACTGATGTAAGCACCGTACGGAGTGACGGACGGCTGTGAGGAATGAAGTCGAAGAGCAGATGAGTTTCAACTGTAGTGTTAGTATCGCACTTCCGCTGACATCATCCCAGTGTTTTTAGGAGAACCTCTGAATGAAGGTCTTGCAGTTTTTGTTTCGCGCGGGGCTTAGTTTATTTATTGCCTTCACCGCCAGTTTTTCATCGGCCGTTATCTTCTTCAAATATACAGGATACAAAACGAATTTTGACCGCGCTTTTCTGGTTGCCGTACCTACTTTTGCGATTGCCTATCTTTTGTTCGAAGGATCCCCAGCTTTTTTGAAGTGGTTGCAGCAAAGACAGACTAAAGTTTTGATTGTATTTGGTGTGCTAGCTGTGGCAGGTGCATTGGCTGTCGTCTTGCCATTTGCGATCTCGCGCATCTATTACCTTGGCATGCTGGCATTTGCGCTTGTACTGCTTGCCTTGATGCTTCCAGCAATCTTATTTGTGGAACGCATGTGGGTCAACCATTCCATGTGGCATTATTTCGGGGGCTTTTTATTAAGTTTTGTTTTTACTTACGGTGCGGTTGGCTTCTTGAGCGGTGTACTTAAGACAGTCTTCAACATGGTTGTATTCACTGTCGTTTTGATTATTTTGGGCTGTGTGTTTGGATATTATCTTGTCAGCCGGGCTACTCGCTCATTTCACGATGGCTTTTTGAGCCAGCCGTTGAATATCATCCTTTGCCTCACATTACCTCTTCTATTAGCCGCGCTCCTATACGCGAGCATACAGTTCCCAGCGATGTTCATCTGGGAATATATTTCAGTGCCTAGTGATTGGCTCGGCTTTTTCATTGCAAGCGCATTGGTCGCGGCTTTTTATTTTCATCAAGGAAAATCTGCCTGGTCTCTATGCTGGAGGGATGTTCTTCCTCATCAATCTAATCGTCGCGCGTGCGCTCAATCACCCTGCATTCAGCATTAATAGTGTTGTCTTTGAAGCGGATGCGGGGCCGTGGATGTCTATCCTGGGGCTGCCAGAAGGTGAGGATGTAAACCGCGCGGTCCATCCGATGGTCTTAATCACTCTGCGCCCACTCGTCCGACTTGTGGGCCTCTTCATGGCTGAAAAATGGTATCTCGCGCCGATGCTCGTGGTCGCTGCCATGAGCGGGTTATGTGTACTCATGGCGTGGATATTCGTCAAGCGTGCGACCGCTAAAGATACCTACTCGTTCATCTTTGCGATTTTCCTCGGTTCAACCGCCGCGCATCTGCTTTTCGGCTCGCTCACCGAGACGTATGCCTTCGGGATGACTTCGTTGATCTTTTTCTTTCTCCTGATTCAGGCCGGAGAAAAACGATTTTCTGTTCTCATCCCTGCAGGATTACTCGTCTTCGGTATCACCATCACGAACATTGCGCAAGGTGTAATTGGCTTGTTCTTCAATAAATTTGGGTTTTGGCGGCTGGTACGTTACTGTGTGTTTATTATTACCGGGGGAATTGCGCTCACAGCCTTAACGAGTGTGTTGTACCCCGGCAGGCAGACCTTCTTCTTTGTCCCTGCTGACCTTGCCTTCGAAGCGCGTTTTTCAAAACCTGTTTACGAGGCTCCTGCAGATCGCCTTCGTCAAAAGTTCCAATTGGTCAGTCGGACGATGATTCTGTATGGTGTGACCGCACCCAAACCGATCGAAGATATCGCGCGCAAGCGTAGTGATCCAACTATTGACCTCAAGACGTACAAAGCTCACGATAAGATCTACGCGTCGTACGTCGGCCTTGCCAATATCCCTCTTGCCCTTTGGTTGATCATACTTGTAGGTTCGTTTTTGTTTTTCTTGAAGGGTCTTCGTTCATCGCCTCACGTGCCGCTAATGCTTGGCTTGCTTGGCAGTCTTGCGTTCAACTTCATATTACATATGAACTATGGAACAGAGCTTTTCCTTTATACGCCCTTTTGGGTATACGCGCTGGTCTTCTTCATTGCACTTGCATATGCAGAACTCGCAGGTCGAAAATGGTTTGAGTCTTTTCTAACGGTCTTTGTAGTGACCCTAATGATCAACAACGCTTGGTTTATCTTTGTTATCTTGCGTGGACTTGCCCCATACTTTGCTATCGCCTCCTAGACAACCTCGGACCTGCTACCGTTTCACTAAATGAATCTTCCCCTCAGGATTTTTCTCAGCATCTTGATCGGTCTCGCGCTGGCCTTTGCATTTAGTATCCCCTTTTTGAATCTGCTACAACGTTCATTCCTTGACCAGATACTGCTGATCCTCTTTACAACTGCTGCTTTCGGGTATCTGGTATTTACCTGGCTTGAATCGCGCAATGAAATATTTCGTCCTGAGCGGCAGTCGAAGGACGGTTTTGCAGATGCGCTTCGACTACAGCGCGCACTTGCCCTGCCGTCTCGCACCGTCGGGCTCGCGGCACGAACGGTGGCGGGCAGTGCCAGGGAAAATCGCGCTTCTGCTCAGCGCGAAGGCAATTTCCTTAATAGTCTAAACGTGTTTAACAAAAAGCTTCATTGGTCAGGCACAGCGTTTGCATCTTTTCTACATGAACATGTACCCGGTCTTGTGTTGGCTCTGGCTTTCATCATTGTTTATACATACTTTGGTCTACAATTTAACAACCCAAGTATAGACACAGTCGATAATTATCTCGACGCCGATAACTCTTCATGGATGCGACGCATTGCCTTGCCAGATGGATACCAGATGGAGATGCGCGGCCCGCATCCATTTGCTTATTTCATCTTTCGTCCGCTGGGTTGGATATTCAATCTTTTTACAGGCAATCCGGCTTTTACAGCTATCTTACTCAACACATTAACAGGTGGCTTGTGCGTTTTTCTAGCATGGGTTTTTATTAAAAATCAATTTCAGAACCGAGTCTATGCTTTCTTGATCGCTGCGTTGCTCGGGCTATCCACCTCCCATCTTGTTCTTGGTTCAATTATTGAATCTTACATTTTTTCCGCAGCCGCATTAATAGGTTTTTTTCTCTTGCTTCAAACACGCAAAGAATCGACCGGCTCGCTGGTTGCTTTGAGCCTGTTGACCTTCGGTATCACACTCACCAATTTCGTCCAGAACCTCATTGGTTTTATCGTTTCCCGCCCGCGCTGGAAGGACGTGTTTCATTTCGGCGCGCTTGTTATATCTCTTGGTGTATTGCTGAGTTTGCTACATGCTGTTTGGTATCCGTCGAGTAAACTTTTTTTCCTTCCCTCGGATGCACAGACGGAGGAAGAGTTTACCATTTCCGTTTTCCATGACCCTTTGTGGAGAGCAATCGGACGCGTGATATTACTCATCCGGACGATCCTGCTGTATAGTGTGGTTGCGCCTCATCCGTATGTCTTCACCAAAGAGGTGGGAGGTGCTTTTCCGCGCTTCAATTTCTTCAAGATATCGCCGGAGACTTATCGTTTTAGTTCCTATAGTGGACTAGGAAATATTCTCATATTTGCCTGGGTAGCGCTGTTGCTTGTTGCAGGTGTATTCTTTATAAGAAATATCATTCGCACACATAAAGCAGACCTCTCACTGGCATTTGGATTATGTTTACTTTTCAATTTCGTGCTCCACCTTAACTATGGCTACGAGCCGTTTCTGTACTCACCAGATTGGGCTTATGCTCTGATATTCTTTGTTGCATTTGGACTTGCTCCACTGGCAAATTATCGCTGGTTTCGAGTAGGGTTGTTTGCTTTTCTGGTCTTATTGGCCTTCAACCAATGGCAATTCTTAAAGTTTGTTCTCGACACGATTTCTCCATTTTTATAAGCGGAGCAATGATCTCATCCCTCTTTTATACAATTTATGACAATCCCCGAAAACATTGGCGTCAAAGTGCTTATAAGCCTGCTTGTTGGTTTGTCAACTGCGCTTGTGCTGGCTGTTCGCTTCTTCCACTACCAGGACTATAACTCTTTTGACCAATTCTTCCTTGTGGGGGTTCCCGCTTTTGCATTGACGTGCATCGCCTATTTACTACTCAGTCACTTCCGAGAATTTATTAATTCCATAAAGTTGCCTGCAGGGCGGCTCAGAACAGGGTTGGCTATATTGATTGCCTTCCTGCTTTTTCTCTTCATTCAAAAGCAACCAGTTTTATTACTCATAGTCAATATTGTTCTTGTGGCCGCGCTGTTTTTAGGCGCAGTTTATTTCTCCAAGCCTTTCATTCAAGAATGGAAAAAAGGAGAAAAGTTAACGCGCATCCTGTATGCGTGGATACTGGCGAGTACTATAACTTTCTTCGTCACTGGTGTTGGAAGTAATTTCTATACTACTTTTCTTGAAGTTGTTTTGCTAACCTTCTTTTTTCAAATAGTCTTCAGCCTTATCGCTTATTATCTGATAGGAAAAATCCGGCTTGATATTCAAAATCAGAGTGAATTTTGGATTGCTGTCTTGCTCTTGCTATTGGTCCTTGCTTTCGTCGTAGCAATCTTCCAGATGGGACGACAATTTCCCCGTCTATTTGATGCGGACTTTTTCCTTTTAGAGGGCAGTCAGATTATTGCTTCTACTGTGGTGAGCATTTTCTCCCTTCCCTGGTTGGCATGGATTTTGAACATCTTAGAAACGCGCGGCCTGATCAATTCCTTGAAGGAGACCAAGCTCTTTAATTTTTGGGATGAAAATCTGCCAGGATTTTTGCTTGCAGGGTTGTTCTTTATAATTTATTTCATGCTCGCTTCTATCCTTAATCGCCCAATCTTTGACGTAGACGATATATTCTTCGATGCCGACGGCTTGAACTGGCGTACTCGTCTCACAACGGAAAACTGGATTGATTTCTACTGGCGCTCAATACATCCATTATCTCTGTTGTTGCTCAGGCCGCCAATCGCGTTTATCTCTGCTTTTCTCAAAGGAGATAGGCTATCGTCGGCAATGATCATCGTGGCTTTCACCAGTTCACTTTGTGTTTTCCTCGCCTGGTTATTTCTGCGGAAAACAACCGGTAATCCGGTATTTGCCCTTCTGGTTGCCTCGATTCTCGGCGCGTCGGCTTCGCATCTTATATTCGGTTCTTTGATAGAGACATATATTTTTCTCGCCGTGAGCCTGATGTTGTTTTATGTGCTACTGCTTGAGGGAAAGCCTTTTCCCTTCCTTGTCTTGGCGGGCGTGCCAGCCATAGGCATTACGTTGACGAATTTTGCTCAGAACGTGATTACTCTGTTTATCATTAAGCCAAACATTAAACTAATAGTTCGCTACGTATTTATTGTCGTGGTATTGCTCATAGGACTTAGCTTGTTGAATAACTTGCTTTATCCGGGAGCGAATCCGTTCTTCTTCGTTCCCTCTGGTTTCCTGGCCGAAAAGCAGAACATTTTTTCATTCAATCTCCAACGGATCCAAGCGATAGTTAGGAGTTTCTTATTCTACAATGTGGTGGCGCCAGAGCCCATTTTGTACACCAAAGATATTCCTTTTACCCAATTTAGGTTCTTCAAACCCGAAATTCAGAGATTGAGTGGGTATGACACCCTTCTGCAAACGTTTACTGCGTCGTTCTGGCTGGCATTGCTTGTCCTGGCGGTGATATCATTTGTTATAAATTTCAGGCAGAATAAATACACCAGATATTCGATTGCCCTGTCGGCGTGTATTCTTTTGAACGTGAGCTTTCATCTCAGGTACGGCAAGGAATTGTTTCTTTATTCGCCAAACTGGACGTATGCCCTTATCCTCCTGCTTGGTTTGGCTTGGGTAGGCGTCTCACGATACAAATGGTTTCAGGTCTTGCTCTTGCTTTTCTTAATATGCTTGATCGCAAATAACTTGTCTTTGCTGTATACCCTGATGAGCATTTCAGCATCGCATTTTGATTGAATAAGCAATTTGTAGTCTTGGCAACCTGCTCAACAGTTATTATTTTGGAATAAATACTTGGTATTTAATGAATTTCTTTTCTTTATACTCAATATCAGGATCGGGTGGCGCCTCTCTCAGGGTAAGAATATATATGGCATCTGGATCATCCACACAGTCTGAAAGCCTGAAGCGGTATCGTCCCAGCTCGCGGGGTGTCCTTGCTGGATCAGCGGGGTCGCTTGGATAAAGCCATTCGATACGGTCAATGTATTCGGATGGATGCATCTTCTGCGTAAGCAGGACATAGATGTACGTAGAATAAGTCTGCTCTGTAAAGCAAATCGGCGAATCGCTTTTTTTGGTCGCGTATTCTATGGCAGGAATGAGGCCAGCGTTAAAAATGCTGCTTGAACGCCTTTGGTATTCCTCTCCGTGATAGGCTTTTGTAAAAAATATGAATCCTATGGTGAAAATAAATAGCATAACTGGCAACACATACGGTATGCGCTCATCCAGTTTAATCAAAAGAATTGCAATGAGCAGAAGGATAGGTGTAAAAATTAAGTTGATGCGCGTCAAATTGACTGGGTGCATCAAGCCTATGAATATTGACGCGATAATCCATGCGAGTAAAAGCCAGTGTTCGATCTTGTAGTCTTGATTGAATTTAAGAGGCAGAATCAGAAAGAGACCACCAACTGCGAGAGGAAAAGTAAATTTATAAAAGTAGCCAAAAGGCTCCACGTGATTCCATGGAAAACTGTCTGCTTGGGTCCAGAGCAATTTAAGCATAATGGCCGCATTTTCTAATATCGTCCGCAGGGGATTCCCGCCAAATATTGCTGCCATAGTTTCATAACGTGCTTGTACAGGCAGGTGCGGGATAGTAACGACGCCTAAATGGATTGCCTCCCAATGGAAAGTATTGATGGCAACGAATAAGGCGATAGGCAGCGCGATAATGAAAAAAACGATCAGACCCATAATAGCCTGTTTGACTGACAGTCGCTTTGAATACACCAATGCCGGGATTGTCAGAAGCAGAAAGATCGGAACGCCCAAATATGCAATTCCATATGCATACAGACATAATGCAAAAAATATGGATGAAATGATAAACCAGTGGTTTTCCCGGGTAGAAAGAAGCAAGCATGTAAAACCAGCTAAAAAGAAAAAAGGCAGGATATTGGATTCAACAGCCCAGCGGGAATTAATAATGTGCCATGGCGAAATTGCCATGAAGAACATTGCGGTTAAGCCAAGTTTTTCACTCCTCAATCGCTTACCTGCAACATATATCAATGGCAAGGATAGGATACCCAAAAGCATCATGGGTAGCCTGACCGAAACAGCGTTGATACCGCGCAAAGCGACAAATGGAATTAACAAATACGCGTACAACGCGTTTTGTCCGCTGCCCCAGGATATTAAGTGGACGGGATAAGATACCCCATTTCGATCCATGCCAAACTTGTAAATGTAGTACGCTTCTACTCCTATGGAAGCTTCATCCGCATTGAGTCCCTGTGGAAGAGAACCAAATTCCCATACGCGGGCAAATATCCCGATGACTAAAATAATAATAAAAAGTAAGTGGGTTTTATATCGATTGACCAAAGTTGCAGGTCGGTTCGCGATGCTCATCTTGATTGGTTGTTTACCATTTGCCTTTGAATATTCCCAAATTTGTATATAAATCTATGGTGAGCAAGATTCATTTTCTTTTTTATTTACGAGTTTATAAAAGCGGGCGTTTGAAAACGTCCGCTTTCCATTTGGTCATATCAGATTCACTTCCTGCCCTTCAGTTCATCTTTCAAGATTAATGTGAGAACAACGCTCACAGCGGTGACGACCAGCCCACCGAGAAAGGCGGACCAGAAACCATCCACGCTAAGACCGAGCCCGACGGTTTGGCCGATGGTTGTAGTGAGCCAGAAAATGAGCGTATTAATCAGCAATGTGAACAGGCCTAGCGTCAGGACAATTAACGGGCAGGTGAGCAGCGTAAGTAGAGGGCGCACGAGTGCATTAAGCAACCCCATAATCAATGCTAGCCACAAAAAGCCCGTCCAATTTCCTGCGAAATCAATGCCCGGAATGATTAACACCGCAAGGTAAATTCCGATCACATTAATGACCCAACGTAAAAAGAATTTTGTCATTGCATCTCCTTTCAATAGATAATACGCAAAAGAGATTAGGAAGTTGCTTTTCCCGCTTCCATCCAGATCAATGTGCGCAGTGCTCTGAAACCTGCTTTTTGGATGGCTTGATCAAAATCGCTGGCTGGAAATTCAAGCGATAAATACCTATGATGAGATAGAACATGCCGCGCGTGTAAAAGTAAAACTGTTAAAGCTTCAGGGTCGGACCTCGAACCTACCGCTGCGTAAAGAGATTCTGCTCGCCAAGAAGGGATCCACGAAAGTACAGCTTCAAGGCGATTACTTTTGACAGCAGCCCACTGACGGACATTGATACTCACGAAGAATAAATACAGCCAGTTTGATAGACCCGGTCGGAGGGCCTGAAAACCCCAGTCGCGGTGCCAAGCCAAAAGGTTCGGGTAGAGACGGGAGAGCCACTTTTGTTGAATAGGCCACCAGTATGAATGTCGGTTTGTAATCCTAATGTCCGTTTTCAGCTGTAGCACAGTAGAATCGCCCAGACCTTGCCATGTCGTTCGCCGCGCACGTTCGACGAAGCCAAGATTGCTATAAAGTTTGATCGCACCCGGGTTGTCATCACGGACATGCAACCAGACTGAATCTGCCTTTTTTTCTCGAGCATGAATCATGGCCCGTTCGGTCAGGGCACGCGCAATTCCTCGCCGGCGATAATCCGGATGGACGGCTACATTGGCAATCAGATAAATACGTTGTCTTTTGTACCGAAATGGAACTAGGCTGGCATTACCAACGATTTTGCCTTTCTCTTCCCATATGTAACCAGTTAGTGGTAGCGATGTGGATTCAGTAGCGCGGTTCGCCCAGCGCGAAAAGGAGCTATCTCGCCCGACACGTCGCATATCCTTAATATAGCGCTGACCCTCACTGTCCATTGTACTAGCGAAGCACAATTCAATCAGGTCAGCCACCTCGGGCAAGTCACGCATGATGTTGAGGGCGCGTAGGTTAGGATGCTTAGGGCGTACAGGGACTGTAATGGATGCCATTGGGCAAATTATAGCGCGTTGTTGGTTTTTCTCAATACCAACCAAATCTAACACTCTTCTTACACCGCGTTGATAATTCGCCGACGCGTTTTTGTTATAATCACCCTGTCATTAGGCCCCAAAGGTCTAGTTCCCCTCCAGGGGTGACGCGCGATGACCTTTGGGGTTTTTACTTTGAAAAGGATATTTCCCTATGATGCGATTTGACCGATTTACTGAAAGAGCGCAGGAAGCCGCTCAGCGTGCAGCGGAAATCATCCAGCGCTATGGACATAACCAGATCGATACCGAACACATCCTATTGGCTTTGATCGAACAGCCAGGAGGTGTGATACCCCAGATCCTCGAAAAACTCAATGTGAGCGCCGAGGCTTTAACTGAGCGCCTCGACGCAACTTTGCGCGCTAGCCCCAAAGCCAATATCTTTGGTGGCGGCGCTGGGCAGATTTTTATCACCCCGCGTGTGAAAAGAATTATTGACTTGGCCAACGAGGAAGCCAATCGTCTAAAAGACGAGTACATTTCAACTGAACACATCTTCCTTGCCATTCTGACCGAGCGGAACACACCTGCGGCGCGCATTTTAGAATCTGCTGGTCTTTCGCGTGACCGCGTATTTGATGCCGTTCAGGATTTGCGTGGTGGACAGCGTGTAACCGATCCGCAAGCTGAAACACGCTATCGCACGCTTGAAAAATATTCTCGCGATCTAACCCAGCTTGCCCGCGAAGGCAAACTTGACCCTGTGATTGGTCGTGATAATGAAATTTTACGTCTTATCCAGATCCTTTCCCGCCGTACCAAGAACAACCCGGTGTTGATTGGTGAAGCAGGCGTAGGTAAGACTGCCATCGCTGAAGGTCTTGCGCAGAAGATCGCCAGCAATGATGTACCTGAGATTCTCACAGGCAAGCGCGTAGTCGCTTTGGATCTAGGTGCGATGATCGCTGGTTCCCGCTTCCGCGGTGAATTTGAGGAACGTCTCAAAGCCGTAATGGAAGAAGTCCAGCGCTCGCAGGGCGACATCATCCTAATGATTGACGAGTTGCATACCGTTGTCGGTGCGGGAGCTGCGCAAGGCGCGATGGATGCCAGCAACATGCTCAAGCCTGCATTGGCGCGTGGTGAATTGCAATGCATCGGCGCGACGACGCTTGATGAATATCACAAGCATATTGAAAAAGATGCCGCGCTCGAACGGCGCTTTGCTCCAATCTATGTGGAAGAGCCAACCGTTGAAGATACGATCAAAATGTTGCAGGGTCTGCGTGACCGCTATGAGGCACATCACAAAGTCCATTTTGCGGATGAGGCGCTCGTAGCCGCAGCGCGGTTGGCAGAACGTTATGTTACGGATCGCCGCCTGCCCGATAAAGCAATTGACTTGATGGACGAAGCCGCCGCAAAGCTGCGCGTCGCGCTTTACTCCATGCCGCCCGATCTCAAGGCGATGAAGGGCGATATTGACCGCTTGCGAGCGGAAGAAGAACAGGCTGGCCTCGAGCGCGATTATGAACGCGCCGCGCAAAAGAAAGCGGAACGCCTGCGCCTTGAGCAGGAATACCACGATAAGCGCGATAAATGGGAATCTGAACATCAGCTCGACGAAGTAGTTGACGTGGATGATATTGCCTCTGTGGTACATCAATGGACAGGCATTCCAGTCTCGCAGATGATGGAGACCGAGTCTGAAAAACTTCTGCACATGGAAGCGCGTTTGCATGAGCGAATCATTGGTCAGGAAGAGGCTATCCATGCCATTTCCGATGCGATTCGCCGTGCCCGCTCAGGCCTGAAAGATCCGTCTCGCCCAATCGGTTCATTTATCTTCATCGGTCCTTCCGGTGTCGGTAAAACTGAACTTGCAAAGGCTCTGGCCTGGTTCATGTTCGATGATGAAGAGGCGCTTGTACGGATTGACATGTCTGAGTATCGTGAACAACACACGGTGAGCCGGCTCTTTGGTGCGCCGCCTGGATATGTTGGTTACGAGGAAGGCGGTCAACTCACGGAAGCTGTCCGCCGCAGACCGTATCGCGTTCTCTTGTTTGATGAGATCGAGAAAGCTCATCCAGAAGTTTGGAATGCGTTATTACAAATTCTTGACGATGGACGCATGACCGATGGTCAGGGCAACATAGTGGACTTCCGCAATACGGTTCTAATCATGACCTCGAACCTGGGCACCGAATATGTAAGAAAAAGCGGTACCCTTGGTTTCCTGACACCAAGAGCAGATAGCGATGAACGCGAGTCTCACGATAAGATCGAAAAGGCTCTAAAAGGTGCCTTCCGTCCCGAATTCCTCAACCGTATTGATGAGATTATCATGTTCTCGCCGCTCTCACTCGAGCAGATGGAAGAGATCGTGGTACTCCAGATGAAGGAAGTACAAGACCGATTAAACGAGCACAACATTACGGTCGAATTGACGGATGCGGCGCGGGGATGGCTTGCCAAGGAAGGTTACGATCCCAATTTCGGTGCTCGTCCGCTTCGCAGGGCGATTCAGAAGTATGTTGAGAGTCCGCTTTCGGTGGAACTGCTCGGCGGTAAATTCAAAGATGGCGCGACTGTGATAATAGATGTACAGGATAACAAGATCACCTTCGCTACGAGCGAACCTATAAAGAAGGCAAAGCAAAAGGTGGCAGCATAATCTTCCCGGTTATGAGGTGAAAAGGACGAAAGATTACAAAAACTATCTTTCGTCCTTTTTTATTGCCATTCAGTTTTGTAAGGGGGACCAATTTCTTCACCTCTTATTTATTCCCACGCGATATGATGGATAACCTTTCATAACACGGAGAAGAAAGTGACAAAGAATAAATCAAATAAAACCGTACTTGTTATAGGAATAGTGGCATTATTAGGCTGTGTATGCTTACTTGTTGTCGGTTTGGTGGGATATGGCTTTTTTGCATTCAACCGATCTTTTCCAATAACAAAGCCCATAGAAGCTCCTTTTATCGGCATTACACCCGACACAACACCTGTAGTTACACGTCCACCTATTGAATCCATTTCCGGTGAAACATTGAAATTATTAGAAACATCAATTGTGCCACCTAATGAACCGAAGGAACTAGCCTGCCACCTGGAAGGAAAATGCAATATTCCTGATGTCGTGGCTACATCTGCCGCTCCACGCGTGGTGGGTGATATAGACAAATTTTGGGTGACCAACGTAGAGACGAACGAAAATACACACGTACAAGCCACCCTGCGTTATATCACTCCTCACGTATATTTCTGGGTTCAGGACGGCGTGCCATATGATGAGAATGAAATGAAGGCACTGGTTGACAAGTTCGAGAACAAGATTTATCCCATCGACCGTGAGTTTTTTGGAAGCGAATGGACACCCGGTATTGACGGAGATGAACATATTTATATTCTTTACACCAGAGGGCTTGGTTTCTCCATCGCAGGATACTTCTCATCTTCAGATGAGATTCATCCATTGGCGCATGAATATTCCAATGCGCATGAGATGTTCCTATTCAACGCAGATAATACATTCCTTGGTGAAGAATTCACGTATGGCGTGCTCGCGCATGAATTCCAGCATATGATCCATTGGAATCAAGACCGTAATGAAACATCCTGGATGAATGAAGGTTTTTCAGAGGTAGCGGCTTTCCTGAACGGTTATGATCCTGGTGGTTTTGACATGCTTTATATTAATGACCCCGACCTGCAATTGAACGACTGGCCGAATGATAAGTATGGAACGAGCCCACATTATGGCGCAAGTTTCCTTTATCTTACATATTTCCTCGATCGTCTCGGTGAAGATGCTACCAAGGCGCTTGTTAAAGATCAGGCGAATGGCTTTGACAGTGTCGATGACGTTCTGCGCGAAATCAATGCTACAGACAATTGAATGTCAGGGTGATTTCACACTTTCGTTTAAGGGTTCCACTGTAACTGGCTTGCTCCCTGTCGACCCATATTCCGGTAAATATGCCTTTTGGTCAAACAAAGGCGATGAATCAGATATGACATTAACCCATGAATTCGATCTTACGCAAGCCAGCGGCAAGATTAAAATGGATTTCCATACTTGGTACGACATTGAACCAGACTATGATTATGTTTACCTTGAAGTATCGGAAGATGGCGAGACCTGGCAAATCATTACGACTCCATCTGGCACCAGTGACGACCCCTCAGGAAATTCATATGGTTGGGGCTATAATGACGTGACAAATGGATGGATCGAAGAGTCGGTTGACCTTTCGCAGTATGTTGGCAAAAAGATCTTCGTCCGCTTTGAGTATGTGACAGATGCAGCAATTAATGGGGAAGGCTTCTTGCTGGATGATGTTTCAATCGACGCGCTCAACTATAAGTCTGATTTTGAAGCGGATGATGGCGGATGGGTTGCGAATGGGTTTGTCCGTATCCAAAACGTTCTCCCACAGACCTTCCGCCTGGCTCTCATCCTCAGTCATGATTCCAGCGTTCAGATGATCCCGGTCAATCCAGACCAGACAGCGGAGATTCCGGTATCACTGGGTGCAAGCGACTCGGCTTATCTGGTGGTCACCGGAACTACGCGATTTACACGAGAGAGCGCTGCTTATCAAATTGAAATTCGGTAAATTAAAATAGAGGTTATTATGCCTACTGCACCCGTATCACAGGTTTTACATCTAACTGAGATGGCTGGTTATCAGGAGGGCGCTGTGGTCAGCCGCCAGATCACTAAATCGGATACCGGCAATATTACTCTTTTTGCCTTCGATAAAGATCAAGGGCTAAGTGAACATACTGCGCCGTTTGATGCATTCGTTCATATACTGGAGGGCGAAGCGGAAGTGACAATCTCCGGCCAAGCCTATATTCTAATGGCAGGTGATGCAATCATCATGCCGGCCCAGCAACCGCATGCGCTGAAAGCCTTGCAAAAATTTAAAATGTTATTGACGATGATCCGGGCATGATTCTCGATTGGCAGTCCATTATTTAGAGTTACATCATCTTTACGAAACTGTCAATTCTGATTTAGGTTATCTAATTTATAATCGGTATACCTTTCAGGATGACTGCCTCTAAAAGATCTTCAGAACGCAAAACAATCGGAATATTAAGTGCCCAACTTAACCGTATGTGGGGTGGGGAATTCATGTCAGGTGTGCTTGAGGCTGCCGAAGCCGCTGATGTAAACGTCGTTTCTTTTGTGGGTGGACAACCTATTGCAATCAGCGCTGACCATGGTCGTCCTTCCTATGGACTGTATGATTTGCCGCGCCGTGGCCGATTCGATGGCTTTATATTGGCCGCTGATATTGGTTATGGACTTTCACCTGAAGAGATCAAAGCGTTTTGCAAAAGCTTTGCTCCTGCTCCCATCGTGTCTTATGCTGTGCAGGGAGAGGGCATAACCACTTTTTTAGCAGATAATACCGGCGGCATGCGCACTACAATCCGTCATTTGATCGAAGAGCATGGCTACAAGCGGATCGCTTTTATTCGCGGTCTAAGTGGACAATTGGAATCTGAAGAACGATTCGAGGCGTACCGCTTAGAACTCAAAGCTCATGATCTTCGCTTTGATGAAAAGCTGGTTGTAGATGGTGATTACACATCTGAAAGTGGACGTGCGGCTGTCTATACTTTGTTGGATGAACGCGGTATCCGCATCCAGGCAATCGCCGCTGCCAACGATCGTATGGCCTTCGGCGCTTTGGAGGCCTTGCAACAGCGCGGAATTCGGGTGCCTGATTCCATAGCCCTAACTGGTTTTGACGACGTTCGGGAAGCTCAATCTATGGGCGTGCCGCTGACAACAGTACACCAATCCTTTTATGGAGCAGGCAGAAAGGTTTTTGAAGCGTTGATGAAGCGCATCAACGGCGAACACGTCGAACCAGTCACGGTTTTGCCCACGCAAATGGTTGTCCGCTGGTCCTGTGGCTGTCTGCCAGAGAGTGTAAAGATGACGGTCGTTCTGCCCAAAGAAGTTGCTCAGACAGGACAACTGCAAAAGAAACCCAATACTGTAATCCAAGCCCTATTCAGCGCGGCAGAAATTTCTGAAAATGACCGTGCGGCGGTACAGTATCGTGACGTATTTGGCCGCACGTGGGATGTCTTCCTGGCCAGCCTGCATGAGACCGATACAGGTAATGCTTTTCTCAAGATGGTACAAGCCACAGTTGAAGTGCTCCAACGGAACGGCTATGGACCAACAGTGTGGCATAACTTCCTTTCGACCTTTCGCAAGTATGCGCTGGCAGGCATCACGCGCATGCTGGTTGGTGAACTTTCTCAACGCGCGCAGGCGTACCGTAGATTGCAACTGGAGCAACGAGAAGATGTTTTGGGTGGGTTTAGTTTTTCCATCGCGCCGGCAATGAAGTTGGAGGAGATTGGCGAAGCGATCTCTAAGCATTTCCCGGCCATGGGCATTAAGCGTTGGTATGTGATGTTCTATAGCGATGTAAGCGCACCAGGTTCGATCTCCTCCCCGCCGCCCGAAAGTTATCGTTTGCTCATGCAATATGATGAGAATACGTTTCGAATCCCAAGCGAGAAATCCTCCATTGCAACAGGACGTCTGTTACCGCGTGGCAAAACGCCTGAAAACCGCCGCTATACAGTGATGGTGATGCCGCTTTCGCTGGCCCGTAACCGTTTTGGTTTCATGTGGACTGAAATGGGATCCACCGAATGGGACATTTATGTACGTATAAGAAATCTGCTGTCCAGCGCGCTTTTGCGGACCATGCTTGCACAACAACGGGAACAGGCGCAAAAGGAAGTGGAGCGCTTATTGAATGAAGCACGCGAACGCGCGGTTGAATTGGCAAAAGCCAGGGATCAGGCCGAAAAAGCCGCGGCTCAAAATGCAAAGCTGTTTGAATCCGAGAAGACCCGACGCCGGTCAGCAGAGGCGTTGGCTCGTTCATCGCGTCATTTGTCCGCGTTGACCACTGTCGAACAGCTACCAGCGCAAATCCTTCAACAACTGCACCAAATTTTGCCGAACGACCGCGCTATGCTTATTATTGAAGATATCAATGGTCGGCCTGCAATCAGCGCTCAAATAGGTCTGCCGGAAGATATACAACATTCTGAGCTGCGTCTGAAAGTTCACGGTGAGGACTTATACAAAACTGTGGCGCGCAAAGGTGAAACCCTGCTGATCAGCGACGTCACGTCAATGCCAGATTGGGAGCAACCTGAATGGCTACCACATGATAAATCATGGCTGGGCGTGCCCTTGTATTCGAAGGATAATGTCATCGGCATGCTGGCATTAAGCCGTGCCGATTCAGCATTTGATGAAGACGATGCTTTGCTTGCTACTACCTTTGCGATGCAGGCAACGGTCGCACTTGAGAATGAACGTCTGTATCGTGAAGTGACCGAGTTTAATCAGTTGATGGAACGCATGGTGGCAGAGCGTGTGGAGGAACTGAATAACGCGTATCGAACGCTTGAAAAACACGATAAGAATAAGTCTGCTTTTATTCAAGTAGCTGCCCACGAATTGCGCACACCGCTTACCGTGATCAAAGGGTATCTCGGCATGTTGAAAGGCGATACAGCCGTTCGAGCTAATCCGATGCTGGCTCAGGCCGTCGAAGGTGTTACCTCGGGAACAAACCGCCTGCAACAAGTAGTGACCAGTATGCTGGATGTAGCGCGGCTCGAGAATCAGATCGTAACACCACATATCGAAGCGGTGAGTCTTGGTCCGATCGTGCGACTCATTCAAAAGGATTATGTGGAAGACCTTACGCATCGCAATTTGACCTTGAACCTGGATGAATCCATTCGTACATTGCCGCCGCTATTGGCTGATCCCGAACTTCTGAAAAAGGCATTGGATCATGTGATTGTCAATGCCATTAAATTCACACCAGATGGTGGCTCGATTACTATTGCTGCAGAAGTTATAAATGACGAAAAATTAGGTGCATGCGGTCAAATTTGCGTGAAAGATACTGGTATTGGAATTGACCCTGCCAACCACAAGATTATCTTCGATAAATTGCACCAGCTTGGCAAAGTAGAGCTACACTCCTCCAGCCGCACCAACTTCAAGGGTGGTGGCGCCGGCCTGGGGTTGGCGATTGCGGCGGGGATTGTCAAAGCCTTACAGGGCCACATCTGGGTGGAAAGCCCTGGGTATGACGAAGAAAAGTTACCAGGTAGCACATTCTTCGTCCGTATTCCATTGGTCAAGGAAAAATAATACTCCTGCAAAATGCAGGAGTATTGTTATCTCTCTTGGGGCGCTATTTATTATTCTGGACTAATAGTCCATAGATATTAACTAGTCCAGTGGTACCCATTATCTTTTCCATTTCCGTTCCCCTTTTTACTTTGACTGAAGATGGCGTCAATACTCGAACGTACAGAAGAAAGGATACCTAAGTGCATGAGCATGAGAGCCGAGATTGAAATCATTACAATAAAAATAGATAAATCCCCGACTAGGTAAATTCCCTGTGCATCAGCAGTGAAGATGTACCGAAATACGATTACACAAATATGCAGCACACTGATGATTAGCAAAGGCACGGCAAAGGGACGTAGATCGTGTCCCTCAACCAGCAAGTGCAGAAACATCAACACGGCCAGCCCGCCCAGCAATATGAGTAGATAAGCCAAGAAATGTTGATTATCGTAATTCTGCATATAAAGTTTTTGGATGATTTTGATATATAGGATGCTGACGCCAGCCAAGCAGGCCCATGCGTAAATTCTGATAATGATGGGATAGATCAGATTACTAAAGGCACGAATATTGACCAATGCCACGACCCACCCAAATAAAAAAGCAGTGCCGAGAGGGATGATCTTTGCCCAGATGCCGCCGAGGCTATTGCTCAAACCTTCGTTGAAAACGTCGAATACCAGTTTTGCCGCGCCACCCATGGATACGGTTAATGCACATATGCTGACGAACAGGGTCGCCACGCTAAGCAGACCACGTGTATCCAAACCATTGTGATGCGGCTGAGTTTTTTTCCCAACAATGAAAGGGGGAACTTTTGGTAATGGATCCTTTTTTGAGGATGTCATAATTTTATCCATCCCATAAACGACTCATATTTTACTTCAATTGTTCCCGGAAATCGTAAATTCCCTCTTTCATCACCCATTTACTGCTGCAATGGGCACACTTTAGATGATCACCCATGTCACTTAGGGGCCAATATCCGCATTCAAGACATTTGAAGAGCCGAGACGGGTTCGCTGGCACCTCTATCCCTTTGGGCTCCTGGGCTTTGTTAATCGCTTTCATAAACACGCTTGGTGTCAATTGCCACAAGGCGCCTGTTGGTTGTAAAAGACCATCAAGCGCAGCCAGAACTTTTGCGGGAATAATGCGTTTTAAAAAGCCCACGCGGAAATGTGAAACTGCAAGTATCTTCTCAATCGAGAAGCCCAAATCTTCCAGCCAGTTGCGGATTGCTTTTGGGTGGAAATCGAAATTAAGCACCACAAATTCGACTGGCTCCAAGGTGAAGGGATTCCACTTCTGTTTGTGGAGGATATAGCGCAAGATCGCTTTCAGGTTAAGTTTATTGGCGAACTCAAGGATAAAAGTTCCGCCAGGTTGCAGCACATTTCTTACCTGTTCAAGAGCTTCCGGTGCATCGGCCATGTGGTGTAGGGCACGGATCATCGTGGCCGCGTCAAATAAACCTTCGAGGAAAGGGAGGCGGTAGATATCTGCGGCAACGTAGATATAGCGGTCAGTTTGCCCTAGTCGTTCTTGTGCCTGTTGAAGTTGAGTAGTCGAATAATCTAATAAAACGACTC
>WNFV01000623.1_pt1 | contig 48144 bp, 48 predicted proteins | sample 5400101 | NCBI WGS metagenome assembly WNFV01 (sample SAMN13153361, study PRJNA577476) | soil metagenome | isolation source: 115 cm soil or saprolite under grassland replicate 1 | place: USA:California | collected 2016-06-15
GAGCAGGCGGAGGCGCAGGGACAAGCACACCCTGCCCTGGTGGAGGCTCGTCGATCGGGCGTCAGCCCGAACGAGGATGTCGAGATGCTCGCCCGGAGCCCCGCGGCGGGCAGCCGACGATAGCCGGCTGGCAAGGCGAGCCAGGGCTAATGTCACCTATATCCGATTACTACACTGTTCAACCCAACGGTCACACTGTGCTCTTTAGCCTCCTCCGTGTTCCGTTCGTGTCATGTTAGGCTTGGAACGTGCTTAGCAAGGTGGCCTACGGCTGGTACAACTTCGGACCGTACAAAGGGCTGGAAATACGGATGGCTCATGTCCCAGGCCGCCCATGCCCTCCACCAGGTTCTCTCACCCAGTCTGGTGAAACAGCACAGCGGCTGAGAGCTCGAGTTCCTTTGACTGAAGCGGCCTGGACCGTTCGAGTTCCTTGGGCAGGAGCAGGCGGAGGCGCAGGGACAAGCACACCCTGCCCTGGTGGAGGCTCGTCGATCGGGCGTCAGCCCGAACGAGGATGTCGAGATGCTCGCCCGGAGCCCCGCGGCGGGCAGCCGACGATAGCCGGCTGGCAAGGCGATGGATTATGGTGCCCGAATTACGGCCCCCAAGAGCTCGGACCTTGCCGACGCCATGGTAGAATGCGGAGTCGGGCAAGGCCGTGTCAGGAAGGGAGGTCTGAAAGATGGCTTCAGTGGTAAGCGAGTTGTTGTCCTTGGCTGCCGAGGAGGTCGAGAGGGCGCATCTCCCGGCGGAGTTTCGGACGGCGGCGTTCGAAAAGGCAGTGGATCTGTTGTCAGCCGAGCAGAAGTCGAGCGGGTCCGGAAGAGAACGACTTCGCGGTGTCGACCACCCGGGTTCAGAGGATGAGTTTCGGCTCGCCTCGTTGAGCAGGCGCCTAGATGTCGCGCCTGAGGCCCTCCAAGAAGTGTTTGACGCGAAACCAGACATTTTGGACGTCGTCGTCTCATCCGGGAAGCTGGACCCGACCCAAGCTGGGGGCGCGAAGCAAGTGGCCTTGCTGGTAGCCGCCGGTCGGCAAGCAGCTGGTTACGACGAGGACTGGACGACAGTTGGTGTGATCCGCGAGAGGTGCCGCGACTATGGAAAATTTGACCCGGGCAACTTTGCGAAGACCATCCTGGACATGAGGGACGTCTTTTCGGTCCGGGGCAGGGGTCAGCAACGGGAAGTGCGCGTTACGAAACTTGGCTGGGAACGAGCCCAGGAACTTATTGCCAATCTGATCTAGTGGCGGGACCAGCTTCATGCGCGTGACCGAAGCGAAGGAAGGGTTGAGGATGGGACTAAAGGGCGATGATGAGGAACTTGCAGCCATGAAGGCCGTTGCGGACGTCCTCGGCAGTCTTGATGAGAAATCCGCTTCGCGGGTAGTTCGATGGGCTGCGGACCGGTTCGGACTCGCGGGGCGCGCGCGGGAAGAATCAAGCAGCGAGCAATTGGTCCTACGAAAGGGGCCATCAACGGATGGGGACGGATTCCAGGATGCCGCGGAACTCTTCGTAGCCGCCGGCCCCTCAACCGAAGAGGAAAAGGTCCTTGTCATGGCGTATTGGTTCCAGGTCGCGCAGGCACAGGAAGCTCTTGATGGAATCAGTATCAACAACCAACTGAAGAATCTTGGGCATGGCGTTTCGAACGTGACCCGGGCCTTCGATCGCCTCATCGCCCGTAGACCACAATTGGCTATCCAGGTCCGAAAGGCCGGTCGTACCAAGCAAGCTCGTAAGAAGTACCGAATCACAACGGAAGGGATCCGACGGGTCCAAGCGATGATCAGCGGAGTTACCGAGGAAGAGGCCTAGTCATTTGGATAGGAAAGCGCTTCAGGCTGTCCTAGAGAGACGTCTTCCCAAGAGACTCGCGGAAGACTTGGTAGAGGAGTTCTTGGAGATTCGCCGAGACGTTTCCACTGGGACTCTCGGCCGTTCCACTCCGGGGAAATTCGTCGAGAGCCTTGTCCAGAGTTTGCAAGTCCTCGAGACTGAACGCTTCGATTCACAGCCGAACGTCGACAAGTACCTCCGCGAACTCGAATCGAGAGGCGCCACCCTCGAGGAGGGTCTCCGGGTTTGCGGAGCTCGAGTTGCCCGAGCCATGTATGCGTTTAGAAACCAGAGGAATATCGCTCACAAAGGGACAGTAGACCCTAACCAATACGATCTGAGATTTGTCCTCGCAGGCGCTCAATGGATCATGGCCGAGATAATTCGACTGCTTGCCGGCTTGTCGATGAAAGACTCTGGTCGCCTCATTGAACAGGTTCAGGCGCCGGTTGGTGGACTCGTGGAGGATTTTGGAGACCATAGAGTTGTGCTGAGGGCGGACCTCTCGGCCCGAGAGGAGCTACTGGTTCTTCTTCATAGCCACTACCCCGAGCCTGTGCCCCTTCGCCTGATCATCTCCTCCCTGAATCGAAGGAATCCAAAGACGGTTCGGAACAATATTCGTGGACTATGGAACGAACGGCTCCTCGAGCTGAGCGATTCGGATGGGTACCGATTGACCACGGCGGGATTCGATGACGCCATCGAGCTGGTTGCTCGTCTAGTCGCAGCTTGATGGAAGCCGCGTATGACGCTCGATCAGTGCTTCAATGGCCCTCGACGCGGTAGAGGCGCCAGGGCTCGGGTACGCCTTTCAGTGACTGCGTGCCGAGGTCGTCGAACCGGATGCCGCTGCCGGCCACCAGATCCTTGACCGTGCTCGAGACGACCACTTCCCCGGCGCCCGCTGCTGCCCCCACACGCGCCGCGATGTGCACCGCGATCCCGGCGAGCCCGGCCTCCACCAGCTCGCATTCGCCGGTGTGGATCCCTGCACGCACCTCCAGCCCGGTCGCTCCCGTCGCTTCGATGATCGCCTGCGCGCACCGGATCGCCCGCGCCGGACCGTCGAACGTGGCCATGAAGCCGTCGCCGGTGGTGTCTCGCTCCGTCGCTCGGAACGCAAATAGCTGACGGCGAACCAGCGCGCGATGCTCCGACAGCAGCTCCTTCCACCTTCGATCGCCGACCGCGACCGCCGTCTCAGTCGAGCCCACGATGTCCGTGAACATGACGGTGGCCAGGACACGCTCGGGCTCGGGCGCCGGCCGGGCGCCGGTGAGGAACTCCTCGATCTCGGCGATGAGCCCTTCCCAGTCGCCGAGGAATGGGATGTGGTCGATGCCCGGCAGCTCGACCAGGCGCGCGTTTGGGATGTGTTCGGCCACCGCGCGGCACTGTGCGGCCGGAACGACCCGATCGTCCGTTCGATGCAGGACGAGCGTCGGTGCCTGGATCGAGGGAAGCACGCTTCGGATGTCCAGCTCCATGAAGATCCGGGCGAGCTCGCGGTATGCCCCCGGCGTGGCCACCAAGCGTTCGAACCGACCCCACCATTGCTTGAGCCGCAGGTCGTGGCTCGGACCCTGGACCTCCAGGTTGCGGCCGGTTCCCGCCTCGGCCAGAAGCCTCTCGAAGAACGCTTTCTGCTCCTCCTCCGTCTTGCCGTAGGGCCAGTCAGGCGAACTGATGGTCTTTGCGATGGGTGCATAGAGAACGAGCGCCCGAACTCGTTCCGGGTAACTCGCGGCGAACATCATCGCGGCTGCCGCTCCTCGGGCCACACCCCATACGGCGGCGCTCTCGGAACCGGCCGCATCCATCACGGCCCGTATGTCGTCAGCCTGAACCTCGAGGATGGGTGGCTGACCTCCGCGATCCGAGAGTCCCACACCCCGCATGTCGAACAGGATCAGCCGGGAGAAGGATGCCAACCGCTCGAGGTAACGGGCCCACCCGGGCCACTCCCACATGATCTCGAGGTTCGACCAGATGCCCGGTGCGTAGACGAGGTCGAGAGGACCGTCACCCACCACTTGGTACGCGATGTGGACATCGCCGTTCGCGGCGTACCTGATCGATCGCTCCACAGGTCGAGAGGCTACTCCCCCGAGTAGGCCCTCCTGGAACGATCTAGGGGGTTCGCGCGATGTAGAGGGTATGGGGACGACGTTGAGCCGGCCGTGCCTGGCCTGTGGGTCGCCCGAAGTGCTGAGCGTGGTGGTCTTCTCGTCCGACTCGAGCGTGACGTTCACGATCTGCCATCGCTGTGACGACCGGCGCTGGACCCACGACGACCGTGAAGTCCCGCTGGGGTCGCTGCTCCCGCTCTTCCGGCGGCGGTGGGCAGATGGAAGGGTCAAGACCGCCTGAGCGCCAGCCTTCCGCGCTGCCCCCATACTGGCAAATCCGGCCCATTCCATAAGAACACTTCTGCCGAACCTGGAGCGATCCGTCCACGCTGGGCGGAGCCACCGGCCCGGTATGCTGCGAACGTGGGGGGGCCAGTCGCAGCCCAGATCTGGCGGTTCCTCGACTACCTGTCGGTGGAGCGGGGCTTGGCCCGCAACACGCTCGACGCGTATCGTCGCGATCTGGCGCGATACGCCGCCTACCTCGGGGACCAGGGAGTGGGCGACGCCGCGAGTGCAGACGAGTCGATGGTGTCCGGGTTCATCGGCTCCCTGTCGGCCGCCGAGTACGAGGAAGGGAAGCGATACCGCGCCTCCTCGGTGGCGCGGGCGCTGGCCGCGGTTCGAATGTTCCACGCCTTCCTGTTGCGCGAGGGGGAAGCCGCGGCCGACCCCTCCGAAGGCGTGGTCCGACCGAAGGTCCCGCGGAACCTCCCCCGGCCACTGACCGTCTCCGAGGTGGAATCGATCCTGGCCGTGCCGGGCGACGCCGACCTGCCCGGCCTTCGCGACCGCGTCATCCTGGAGGTCCTGTACGGGGCGGGACTCCGCATCTCTGAGCTGGTCGGGCTGGACGTGGACGATGTCGACCTCGACGAGGGCAGCGTGCGCGTGATGGGCAAGGGCAGCAAGGAGCGGATCGTCCCGCTGGGCCGGTTCGCGGCGCGGGCGGTGAAGGCTTACCTGACCCGCGCCCGGCCGTCGCTGGCGCGGGAGCGGTCGGGCGCCGCCTTGCTCCTCAACCAGCGCGGCGGGCGACTGACCCGGCAGGGAGCGACCAAGATCCTGAAGACCTGCGCCACTCGCGCCGGCCTCCGGAAGCGCGTGACCCCGCACATGTTCCGTCACTCGTTCGCCACACACCTGCTCGAAGGTGGGGCCGACATCCGCGTGGTCCAGGAGCTGCTCGGCCACGCCAGCCTTGCCACCACGCAGATCTACACCCTGGTGACGGGGGAGCGCATGCGCGAGGAATACTTCGCGGCGCACCCCCGGGCGCGATTCGCCGGCGCCGGCCGTTCGCGGACGAGGGTCGGAGCGTAGACTCGCGATGGCCGCGCCCCGGCTGCCCGACCGCGTCTTGCTGGTCGTGTGCGACTCGTTCGGGGTGGGGGCGGCGCCCGACGCGGCCGCGTACGGCGATGCTGGATCGAACACCCTGGGGCACGTGGCGTCAGCCGTGGGAGGGCTGAACGCGCCGAACCTGGCGGCTCTTGGATTGGGCGCGCTGACCGAGGTGCCCGGCGTGCCCGCAGCTGCCGCCCGCCCCGGGACCGCCCACGGCAAGCTCACCGAGCGCTCGGCCGGCAAGGACACCACCACCGGGCACTGGGAGATGTGCGGGATCGTCTTGGACCGTCCGTTCCCGACCTATCCGAAGGGGTTCCCGCCCGAGGTCGTGGAGCGGTGGGAACGGGCCATCGGACGAAACGTGCTGGGCAACGAGGCCGCTTCGGGCACGGAGATCATCGAGGAGCTGGGCGAGGAGCACCTCCGGACCAGCCGGCCCATCCTGTACACGAGCGCCGATTCGGTGTTCCAGGTGGCCGCGCACGTCCGCGTGGTGCCGCTGGAGCAACTCTACGAGTGGTGCCGGATCGCCCGGGAGATCCTCGACGGCGACCACCGTGTCGGCCGGGTGATCGCCCGGCCGTTCGACGGCGAACGGGGCTCGTTCTTCCGGCGGCCCGAGCGACGAGACTTCTCGGTGCCGCCGCCGGGACCGACGGTCCTGGACTTCGTCACGAAGGCGGGCATCCCCGTGTTCGGCGTGGGGAAGATCGGCGATATCTTCGCCGGGCAGGGCCTGGCCGAGTTCCGCTACTCGGACTCGAACGACCACGGCGTCGACCTCTCCATCGAGTACCTCTCGCGGCCGAGTCCGTGCCTGGTGATGACCAACCTGGTCGACTTCGACTCGAAGTACGCCCACCGGAACGACGCCCCCGGCTACGCGAAGTGCGTGGAGGCGTTCGATCGGCGGCTGCCGGAGCTCGTCGAGGCGGTGGGAGAGGGGCTCTTGTTCCTCACCGGCGACCACGGCTGTGACCCGACCGATGGGAGCTCGACCGACCACACGCGCGAATACACGCCCGTGCTCGTCTCCGGGGCGCGCCAGGGTTACGCTGCTGCCGACCTGGGAACACGGCCGGTCTTCAGCGACCTCGGGGCGACCGTGGTGGACGTTCTCGGGGTGACGACCGAGGGCTTGGCCGGAGCGAGCTTCGCCCGGGAGATGGGTTGGTGATCGAGCCCCGCGACGTGGTCGCGGCGAAGCGGGACGGGCGCGAGCTGCAGGGCGACGAATTGCGGGCGTTCGTCCTCGGCTACGCGAGGGGAGAGATCCCCGACTACCTTGCCGCAGCCTTCCTGATGGCCGCGTACCTGAACGGCCTGTCGGACGACGAGACCGCCGAGCTCACCCGGGCCATGGTCGAGTCGGGGGCGACTTTGCCGCTGTCGCAAGTGAGCCGCCCCAAGGTCGACAAGCACTCCACCGGCGGGGTGAGTGATGGCGTCACTCTCGTGTTCGCGCCGCTGGCGGCTTCCCTCGGACTCGCCGTGGCGAAGCTCTCGGGCAGGGGGCTCGGGCACACCGGAGGAACGCTCGACAAGCTCGAGTCGATCCCGGGCCTGCGCACCGATCTCTCGCCGGACCGGCTGGAACGTCAGGTAGGGGAGATCGGGTGTGCGGTGGCCGGGCAGTCCGAGGACCTGGTGCCGGCCGACGGCGCGCTGTACGCGCTCCGCGACGCAACGGCCACGGTTGACAGCATTCCCCTGATCGCGGCCAGCGTGATGTCGAAGAAGCTCGCCGTGGGAACGGACCTCATCCTGCTCGACGTGAAGGCCGGGAGCGGGGCGTTCATGAAGACGCCCCAGGCGGCGGCCGAGCTCGCGTCGGCGTGTGTCCGGTTGGCGTCGAAGTGGGGCCGCCGGGTCCGCGCGGCGGTGACCGACATGTCCCAGCCACTCGGCTCGGCCATCGGCAATACCCTCGACGTGGCCGAAGCGGTCCGGCTGTTGAAGGGGGAGGAGCGGGGGAGGCTGCGCGAGCTGTCGGTGGCGTTCGCCGCCGAAGCGCTGCGGGCACTGGAAGGCGAGGAACGCCGTGGTGCCGCGGCGCGGGCCGAGCAGGCGCTGGATTCTGGCTCCGCGGCAGAGGTGTTCGCCCGGATGATCGAAGCTCAGGGCGGTAACGCGAAGGTGGTCGACGATCCCTGGGCCGTCCTTCCCCGCGCGGCCGTGAAACGCGATGTCCGGAGCGCCCCGGGCTACCTGGCGGCGGTCGACGCCGAAGCGCTCGGCCGAGCCGCGGCGGCGCTGGGGGCAGGAAGGATGAAGAAGCGCGATCCCATCGATCCGGCCGTCGGGATCGAGTTCTTCCCCAAGATCGCGGACCGCCTCGAACGGGGCGATACGATCGCGATCGTGCATGCCCGCAACGACGACGATGCCGCCGTGGCGGAACAACGCGTAGGGGCGGCGATCGAGGTCACGGACTGGCAGGTTGAGCCGCCGCCACTGGTCTACGGGTGGCACGGGGACGAGACGGCGAGGGACTGAAAGGGGGGAGAGGCACGGGCACCGAGAGTCTCCAGCACGTCGTCTTCCTGGCCTTCGGCCTCTTCGTGGGGCTGATCGCCCATGAGTACGCCCACGCCTTCGTCGCCCTGCGCCTGGGCGACCTCACCCCCAAGCTGGCGGGACGGCTCACGCTGAATCCCAAGCGGCACGTCGAGGTCTTCGGGACGCTCATCCTCCCTGGGATCCTGCTCCTGGTGGTCTTCTTCGGCGGCAAGCCGTTCGCGTTCGCCTACGCCAAGCCGCAGCCGCTCAACCAGTACGGATTCAGGAAGCAGGACCGCCAGGTGATCCTGACCTCCCTGGCCGGGCCGGCCGCGAACCTCGTGCTGGCCCTCGTCTTCGGCGCGTTGTTCCGCGCGGTGGTGGGTGTTGGAGCGGTCGGTGCACTGCGCCTGTTCCTGTCGGACCTGGTGCTCGTCAACGTGATCCTCGCCGTGATGAACCTGATGCCGATCCCGCCGCTGGACGCCTCCAGGGTGGTGGCCACGCTGCTCCCGCCGAGGCCGCGCGAGGTGATGACCAACCTCGAACCCTACGGAGCCCTGTTCATGCTGTTGATCTTCTTCATCATCTCCGGGCCCATCTTCTCCTTCGTGCGGATCATCGGGAACGGGGTCTGCCAGCTGGTCTCCGGCCAGCACTGCATCTTCGGCTGAGCATCCGGAACTGCGGGATCTGGCCCCCAGGCCTCCAGATGTTTGAAGGTCCTTCCCGACGCCGATAGCATCGGTGCATCTGCACCACCGGACTTCCTCATCGAACCGCCGGCACCGGGGCCCGGCGGGCCCTGGTGGTGTCCGTTCGGGCCTGCGGATGACCCCCTCCATCGAATTCGCCGTCGAGCTGCCCCTGTTCTCGGGCCCCTTCCGCTTGCTGGCCGAGATGATCCTCGACCAGCGGATGGACGTGTGCGACATCCCTGTGGCTCGGATCACCGATCGGTTCCTCCGGGAGGGATTGGAGCGGATCGAGGGCTGGCCCCTGGAGGAGGCGACGTGGTTCGTGGCCATCAGCACAGTCCTGCTGGAGCTGAAGGTGGGGCGGCTGCTGCCTCGGCCTGCCGCCACGGTCGAGGAGGAGCTGCTGGGCGGGGCGCAGCCCGACCTGATCTATGCCCGGAGCCTGGAGCTGGGAGCGTTCCGGGAGGTGGCCGGGTGGGTCTCGGAGCGGCTGGCCGCGGCCTCGCGCATGGTGCCCAGGACGGCCGGCCCCCCCTCCCAGTTCGCCCACCTCTATCCGGATGTGATGGAGAAGGTCACCCCGGAGCTGCTTCGGGCCGTGGCCGCTGAGGTCCTCGCCCCGGCCAAGGACATCGACCTCTCTCACGTCACTCCCATACGGGTCTCGCTGGCCGAGGCCCTGATGGCGGTGCAAGAACGGCTGGCCGGCCGCTCCGAGGCCAGGTTCAGGGAGCTGATCGAGGGTTGCCGGGAACGGATCGAGGTCGTGGTCCGCTTCCTCGCCCTTCTCGAGCTTCACCGTGAAGGAAAGGTTGAGCTGATCCAAGCTAAGGTATTCGGAGACATCAACGTCCGCTGGCAGGGATCGACGGAGGTCGAGACCCCGCGCCGCGAAGGAGTCGAGGCATGAGCGAACGTGGGCCCGAGATTCGGCGTGGGTTGGAGGCGACCCTGTTCCTGGCCGACGAGCCGCTGTCCCTGACGGTCCTGGCCCAGGCCGTGGAGGCCGGACGGCGGGACGTCGAGGTCATCCTCCGGGAGCTGGCTTCCGCCTACGAGGAGCGCAGTTCGGGCATCTCACTGGTGGAGGTGGCCGGGGGCTGGCGGCTGATGACCCACCCGGAAGCCGTGTCCTACGTGGAGCAGTTCATCCTTGCCTCTCGCCACGCCAGGCTGACCAAGGCCTCCCTGGAGACCCTCGCCATCGTGGCCTACAAGCAGCCCGTGACGCGGCACCAGGTCTCCAGCATCCGGGGCGTCGACTCCGAAGGAGTCCTCCGGGCTCTGTCCGGGCGAGGCCTGGTCGAGGAGGTTGGCAGGGACGAGGGCCCGGGCCGTCCGGTGCTCTACGGCACGGCCTCCCTGTTCCTGGAGCGCCTCGGGCTTCGGTCGCTCTCGGACCTTCCTCCGATCCTGCCGCTCCTGGACGATGCCGGGTCCCGCGCAGCCGGCTGAGGAACGACTCCAGCGCATCCTGGCGCGGGCAGGCTACGGGTCCCGCCGGGCGGTCGAGGACTTGATCCGGGCTGGCCGGGTGACGGTCAACGGGCGAACGGCGATCCTGGGGAGCCGGGCCGATCCGGCCGGGGACCGCGTGGCGGTGGACGGTGTTCCTGTCCCGGCCCATCCGGACCTCCGACTGTACAAGCTCAACAAACCGCCGGGTGTGACCACGACCCTCCGGGACCCGCACGCCGCGCGATCCATCGCCTCCCTCCTGCCCCCGGGCCCGCGCGTCTTCCCGGTGGGCCGGCTGGACCGCGATTCCGAAGGGCTGCTCCTGCTGACCAACGACGGCGATCTGGCCTACCGGCTCCAGCACCCCCGGTTCGGGGTGGAGAAGGAGTACCTCGTGGAGGTGGAGGGGTCGATCTCGCGAGAGGCCCTCCGTCGCCTGGAGACCGGCGTCGAGCTGGACGACGGGCCGGCGCGAGCCCTGCGGGCTGGAGGGGTGCAGCGACGGCAGGCCAGGTCTTCGCTGCGCCTGGTCATAGGGGAGGGGCGCAAACGTGAGGTCCGGCGGATGCTCGAAGCGGTGGGATTCCCGGTCCGTCGCCTGGCGCGGACCCGCGTGGGGCCGGTGAGGCTGGGCAATCTGCGACCGGGGGAGGTTCGCCCCCTGACCTCGACCGAGACCGCCGGTCTGTATCGAGCGGTGGGTCTGGATAAGGCCAGCCCACGCTCGAGCCAGAGGGCGGATGAAGTAGCACACGACGCCGACCTTCAGTAGAGGTCGAGGGTCGGTCAATGTCCAGAACGCCAAAATTCCACGTGAAACCCTCAACGTGGATTCGTTACCGCGAACGGCCGGAGGGATGCGTTGTGCCCCATGTCATGCTTCCGCGGACATGAGCGACATCGCGGCCCGGATCCCGAAGCGCGGGTTCATCGTGGCCATCGATGGGCCGGCCGGCGCCGGCAAGAGCACGCTGGCTCGAGCCCTGGCTCGTCGCCTTCACCTTCCGTACGTCAACACCGGTCTCATGTACCGGGCGGTGGCCGCCCGCGCCCTGCAGGCGGGGATCGGGCTGGAAGACGGCCCGGGACTGGCGGAGGTCGCCCGCGGCTTCCGTTTCTCCATGCGCCCCGGGGGGACCGTGGTGGAGTTGGCCATCGACGAGAAACGGCCGGGCTCGAGCCTCACCTCCCGGGAAGTCGAGGCCGTGGTCTCCAGGACCTCCAGGCACCCCGAGGTTCGGGCCGTGATGCGGGCCGAGCAGCGCAAGCTCGGCGCCGACGGTTGCGTGATGGAAGGCCGGGATATCGGGTCGGTGGTCTTCCCGGACGCCGACGTGAAGATCTTCCTCTCCGCCCTTCCCCTGGAACGAGCCCGGCGGCGGGAGCGGGAGCGGGGAGGTGCCCGCGCCGCTGCCGAGGCGGTGGCCCACAGGGATGCCCTGGACGGCCGGACGAACCCACTGGAGCCCGCTCCGGACGCCACCGTCCTGGACACGACGCGGCTCAACCCCCGGCAGGTCTTGGCCCGGGCTCTGGAGCTGGTGGAAACGACGCGCGAGATGAAGGCCGGTCGGTGAGCGGGACGCCGCCCGCGGTCGCCGTCATCGGCCGTCAGAACGTGGGCAAATCGACCCTGGTCAACCGGCTGATCGGCCGGAGGGAAGCCATCGCCCACCAGAGCGCAGGGGTGACAAGGGACCGCCTGAAGCTCCCCGTGGAGTGGCGAGGCAGGAGGTTCGTCGTGGTCGACACGGGCGGGTTGATGAGCCGCCCGCGAGGCCTGGAGGCGGCGGTGGTCAAGCACGCCCTGCAGGCGGCAGAGGAAGCCGACCTGATCCTCCTGGTGGTCGACGCGACGGTGGGTATGACGGCGGAGGACGAAGAGCTGGGCCGTCGCCTGCGCCGGTCCTCTCGACCGGTGGTGGTGGTGGCCAACAAGGTCGACACCGAGGCCCACGAACCGCTGGCGGCCGAATTCCATGGGCTGGGGCTCGGCGAACCGCTGTCCGTCTCCGCGCTGCACGGCCGGGGGACCGGAGAGCTGCTCGATCGGGTCGTCGACCTCATCCCGGAACGACGCGAGGCACCGCCCGAGGACGAAGCCCGGTTCGCCATCGTAGGCAGGCCCAACGTGGGGAAGTCCTCCCTGTTCAATCGCCTCGTCCGGGAGGAGCGCGTCGTGGTGCACGCCGACCCCGGCACCACCCGCGATGCGGTTGACTCGGTCGTCGAGGTGGACGGGCGAAGGGTTCGCTTCGTGGACACGGCCGGCTTTCGCCGGCCGGGCAAGACCGAAGGGGTGGAGTACTACGGGCTGGTCCGGTCCCTCAAGGCGATCGATGCGGCCCACGTGGCCCTGCTCGTCGTCGACGCGAGCGAAGGCTTGACGGGGGAGGACAAGCGCGTCGCGGCGAGGGTGACCGAGGCCGGCAGGGGGCTCGTGGCGGTCCTGAACAAGTGGGACCTCGTTCCGAGCGGGGAGAGGGCCCAGCGGTTCGAGGACCTCGGCCGCCAGCTCGAGATCTTCCCCCGCACCCCGGTGGTGAAGACCTCGGCACTCTCGGGTTCGGGAGTGGGGCGGCTGGTGCCGGCTCTCCTCGCCGTGCACGGGGCCTGGACGCGGCGCGTCCCGACCGCCGAGGTGAACCGAGTCCTCCAGGATGCGACCGCCGCGCATCCCCCTCCGGGCCGGGCAGGCCTCATCCGCTACGGTACCCAGGTGGGGGTGGGGCCTCCCACCTTCGTGCTCTTCGGTTCCGGGGATCCCGGTGCTTCCTACCGCCGGTACATCGAGGGCGTCCTTCGACGCGCCTTCGACCTCCACGGCACCCCCGTGCGGCTGATCTTCCGAGCGCGGAGAAGAGGGCGGGGGAGGGGAGCGCAGCGCCGGCGGCCCCCGGGCCGGTAGAATCGTCGGAGCATCGGGCCGTGGCGCAGTTTGGTTAGCGCGCTTGACTGGGGGTCAAGAGGTCGGCGGTTCAAATCCGCCCGGCCCGACCATAGAGGCTGAATCTCGCCAGGCCTAACGCTCGACCTCGGATCGAGGTTCCCTATGGGTGGGGTAGAGGACGGAGGTGTCGCGCCGGCAAGGCTCGACCGGATCGCTACGGTCCCCAACCTGCTCTCCCTCTTCCGCATCCTGCTGATTCCCGTGTTCGTGGCACTGATCCTCCATCGCGGGACGGAGGCGGCGGGGCTGGTGCTGCTCGGGGCCGTGGTGGCGACCGACTGGGTCGACGGCTACATCGCACGGCACACCGGCCAAGTCTCCAGCGTGGGCAAGGTCCTGGATCCGGTGGCGGACCGGCTGGCCCTGATCGCGGCGCTGGTGGCCATGGTGGCCCGGAGCGCCTTCCCGCTGTGGGCCGCGCTCCTCGTGATCGTTCGGGACGGTCTGATCCTGCTCGCAGGCCTTGCGATGCTCGTCGGGCTGAAGGTCCGCCTGGAGGTCCGGTGGATCGGCAAGGCGGCCACCTTCGGGCTCATGTGCGGGATCCCGCTGGTGGCGTGGGGTAACTTCGGCTTGTCCCTCCACCGGATCGCGCTTCCGACCGGGTGGGCGCTGTTCGGGATCGGGATCGTCCTCTACTACGTGGCGACCGCCATCTACGCCGCGGACGTGGCCCGAGCCGTCCGGATGGCTCGCCGGGACCGGCGGATATGATTCCGGCATGAGGGCGGTGGTCATGGCTGGTGGCCAGGGAACCAGGCTCCGCCCCCTCACCAGCAATCAGCCCAAGCCCATGCTCCCCATCGTGGGGCGTCCCATGATGGAGCACATCATTCGGCTCGCCCGGAACCACGGGTTCACCGAGGTCATCGCCACCGTGCAATTCCTGGCCAGCGTGGTGCGCAACTACTTCGGGGACGGCTCGGACCTCGGCGTCTCGCTCTCCTACGCCACCGAGGAGGAGCCGTTGGGGACGGCCGGGAGCGTCAGGAACGCTGCCCCGCTCCTGGACGACCGGACGCTGGTGCTCTCGGGGGACACCCTGACCGACGTGGACCTCACCGAGCTGGTCAAGTTCCACGAATCGACCGGAGCGGCCGTCACGGTAACCGTGGCCCGCGTACCCAACCCACTGGAGTTTGGCATCGTCATCACCGACGAGTCGGGACGGGTGGAACGCTTCCTCGAGAAGCCGGGGTGGGGAGACGTGTTCAGCGACACCATCAACACGGGCATCTACGTGCTGGACCGAGACGTGATCGACTCGATCCCGGACGGCGAGGAGTTCGACTTCTCCAAGGACCTCTTCCCGTTGCTCCTGGAGAAGGGTTGCCCCATCTACGGCTACGTCACGGATCGCTACTGGACGGACGTCGGCAACCTCGGGGCCTATCTCGCGGCCCACCGCGACGTCCTGGACCGGAAGGTGGACGCCGAGCTGGCCGGTTTCGAGCTCCGCCATGGGATCTGGCTGGGCGAAGGAGCCGAGGTGGATCCGGATGCCAACGTCCAGGGGCCCGCCTTCATCGGCGCCTATAGCCGGATCGAGGGCGGGGCCTCCCTCCGCGAGCATACGGTCGTCGGGCGGGGCGTGTCGATCAAGTCCGGGGCGTTCTTGCACCGCTCGGTGCTCCACGACTACGTGTACGTGGGCCCCTCGGCCAGCCTGCTGGGGTGCGTCGTGGGCAAGAACACCGACGTCAAGTCCGGAGCTCGGTTGGAGGAGGGCGTGGTGGTGGCCGATGAGTGCCACATCGGGGAGGGCGCCGTCCTACAACCTCAGGTCAAGGTTTACCCCTTCAAGTCGGTCGAGCCCGGCGCCATCGTGTCCAAGTCCATCGTGTGGCAGTCCGGGGGGGCTCGGGGCCTGTTCGGGGAGCGAGGCGTGGCCGGCCTGTTCAATCTCGACATCACCCCGGAGTTGGCCCTGCGTCTGGCGCTGGCCTACGCCACCCTCCAGCCCCGGGGAACCACCGTGGCGGGCTGCCGCGACGCCACGCGGTCGGCGCGCATCCTCAAGAGGGCCATGGTCGCCGGGATCAACGCGGGCGGCATCGACTGCCACGACCTCGAGCTGGTGCCCGCGCCCGTGGCCAGGTTCCACGTCCGCTCGGCGCGGGCCGGTGGGGGCTTCTCGGTTCGGACGGCGCCGTTCGATCCTTCTTCGGTGGAGATCCAGTTCTTCGACGAGCGAGGCATCGACATCGGCCCGGCGACCCAGCGGCAGCTCGAGCGGGCCTACTACCGCGACGACCTGCGGCGGGCCTTCTCCCACGATCTCGGCGAGCTGAACCTTCCGGCCCGCGGCCGCGACTTCTACGCGAGGGGCCTGCTGGACCAGGTCGACGTGGAGGGGCTGCGGGAGCGCCGGTGGAAGCTCGTGGTGGACTGCGGATGCGGGAGCGCCTCCTTGACCGTGCCCCATGTCCTGGGGCGCATCGGCGCCGAGGTGCTGACCGTGAACGCGGTCCTGGACGAAGCCCGCCTGGTCCAATCGGAGGAGGACACCGAACGTCACCTGGGCGAGCTCGAGCGCCTGGTGCGGGGCAGCGGGTCGGAGCTCGGCGCCCTGGTCGATTCCACGGGGGAACGGCTTCGGCTGCTCGACGCCTCGGGCCAGGCCGTGGATGGGCGAACCGCTCTCCTGGCCTACGTTTGGCTCGTGGCCCATACGAGCAAGAACCCTCGGGTGGCCCTGCCCGTCTCGACCTCGCGAGTGGCCGAGGAAATCGTTCGGCGCCGGAGAGGAGAGGTGATCTGGACCCCGATCTCTTCCGCCGGATTGACGGCGGAGGCCGACCGGTCCGGCGTGTCCTTTGCCGGCGATGAGGACGGTGGCTATGTGTTCCCGCAGTTCCTCGCGGCTCACGACGCCCTGATGGCGCTGGTCAAGCTGCTCGAGTTGCTGGTCCGGGCCGAGACCTCCCTGCGAGCCGTCCTCGAACAGATCCCGGCCGCGCACATCGCCGAGCAGGAAGTGCTCACCCCTTGGGAGAGCAAGGGGACGGTGATGCGCCGTCTCATCGAACACCTTGGTGAGCGCGGGGTGGTGACGATCGATGGGGTCAAGACATTCCGGGGCGAGGACTGGGCGCTGGTGGTGCCGCACCCGCAAGAGCCACTGGTCCGGGTGTGGGCGGAGTCCGGGGACCCCGATGCGGCATCCGCGCTGGCCGCCGAGTTCGCCTCCCTGGTCGAGGAGCTGAAGGCGTGACGGGTCCGCACGTGGCGTCGCCCGACGATATCCGCTCGGGCCAGGTCACCGACGTCTATTTCCTGCGTGGGCAGGACGTCCTGCGGGCGGAGGACGAGAACCCGCTCGTCGTTGCCGAGATCCGAGCCAGCTCACTACCGGCCGACTGGGGATGGGCCGTGTTCGCCGGTCTCGAAGAGGCGCTGTGGCTCCTCGAGGGTCGCGGGACGGAGAGCGGCCGGGGCATCGAGATCCAAGCGGTCAACGAGGGCACGGTCTTCTATGCCGAGGAGCCCGTGATGACCCTGGTCGCCCCTTACCTGGACTTCGGCATCCTTGAGACGGCCCTCCTCGGCCTCCTCTGCCAGGCCACCGGGATCGCCACGGCCGCGGCCCGCTGCCGGCTCGCGGCCGGGGCCAGGCCCCTGTACTCCTTCGGAGCCCGCCGGATGCACCCCGCCATCGCCCCGATGATCGAACGAGCTGCTTTCGTGGGCGGGTGTGACGGCGTGGCCGGGGTGAAGGCCGCCGAACTCATCGGCGTCGCCCCCGTCGGCACCATGGCCCACGGGCTCATCCTGATCCTCGGGGAGGAACGGGCGTGGAAGGCGTTCGACCGCGTGGTGGACCCCCGCCTCCCCAGGGTCGCCCTCGTAGACACGTTCCAGGACGAGAAGTTCGGGGCCGTAGCCGCGGCGATGGCGTTGGGCAAGCGGTTGGCCGCCGTGCGGCTCGACACTCCGGCCAACCGGCGGGGAGACTTCGGGGCCATCCTTCGAGAGGTGCGGTGGGAGCTCGACGAACGCGGCTTCCAACACGTCAGGATCTTCGCCTCGGGCGGCATCAACGAGCGCAGCATCCTCGAGCTCAATCGATACGTGGACGCGTACGGGGTCGGGACCTCGATCAGCAACGGGCCCGTCGTGGACTTCGCCCTCGACGTCGTGGAGGTCGACGGCCGGCCCCGAGCCAAACGGGGGAAGCTGTCCGGCCGCAAACACTTGTGGGAGTGCCCGGAGTGCGGCGACCGAGGGATCGCGCCGTGGTCGGCGCGGCTCGGACACTGCCCCAGATGCGGGCACCGGGTCAGGGAGCTCCTGGAGACGTGGATCTCGAAGGGCAAGAGGCGTCGAAGGCCGCCTTCACCCCACGAGATCCGGGAGCGGACGCTCCAACAGATCGCCGGAGCGCCCGACCCCTTCGGCCGGACCGGATGAAGCCCCGGCGGACCCACCAATCGACCATCGACGAGTGAGGAGGGGAGATGGAGTTTCCCAAGGACGTGAAATACACCGAGCAGCACGAGTGGGCCCGCCAGGAGGGCGACCGCGTCCGCATCGGGATCACCGACTACGCTCAGGACGCGCTGGGAGACGTGGTCTACGTGGACACCCCGCAGGTCGGGACCCAGGTCACGGCGGGGGAGCCGTTCGGCGAGGTGGAGTCCACCAAGTCGGTGTCCGATGTCTACTCACCGGTGAGCGGGACCGTGGTGGAAGTGAACGCCGCTCTCGGTGACTCGCCCGCACTCGTCAATCAGGAACCGTACGGCGAGGGATGGATGATCGTCGTGGCACCCTCGGATCCTGCGGCTCTCGATGGCCTGCTGGACGCCGATGCCTATCGCGGTTTCACCGAACGGGAATCCGGCGCTTCCTCCTAGAGATCCCTGAACGCGCCGGGTGACGCACTGAAGGGACCACCATCTCTCCGGTTCACTGCTTGGTTCGGCCGTCCTCTCGTGGAGCCTTCGTGCATCCTGCGCTGGACAGTGCCCGAATGCTCCACCTGCGGGTGCGTGACCCTTGACCGGACGTTGAAGCTTGCGATAGATTTCGTGTCTCTCGAAGCATCGACCTCTTTCGCAGGGAGAGGTTGAGGGGAGGACGAGAGTGCGCTGTAGCCAGTGTGGACATACAAACCCGGAGGACGCTCATTTCTGCGCCAACTGCGGGAATCCACTCCAGGAAGACACGACCGTGAGCTTCACGCCCATCGACGTCGAGGAGGATGTCGGAGCGGAAGCGGGCGCGCCGCACGCCGACCTGGAGGCCGGACAGGCCTTGCTCGTGGTCCAGCGGGGGCCGAACGCGGGATCGAAGTTCCTGGTCGACAAGGACGTGACGACTGCGGGCCGCCATCCGGAGAGCGACATCTTCCTGGATGACGTGACGGTCTCGCGCCGCCACGTGGAGTTTCGGAGAGACGACGGGAAGTTCTTCATCCGCGATGTCGGCAGCCTCAACGGTACCTACGTGAACCGTCAGCGGGTGGAGCAGGCGCAGCTCGCCAGCGGGGACGAGCTGCAGATCGGGAAGTTCAAGCTGACCTTCTATACGGGGGAGTAAGCGGTGGCGACGCGCAGCTACATGTCGATCGGCGAAGTTCTGGTGATGCTCAAGACGGAGTTCCGGGACGTCACGATCTCCAAGATCCGCTTCCTGGAAGGCGAGGGGCTCATCGACCCCGAGCGCACGCCTTCCGGATACCGGAAGTTCTACGACAAAGACATCGAGCGGCTGCGAACGATCTTGAGGATGCAGCGGGACGAGTACCTCCCGCTCAAGGTCATCAAGGACCGCCTGGAGAACAAGGAAGGGGATGGCGCAGCAAGGCCGGCCTTGGCGCCGGTGGAGGAGGAGATCGCCACCCCGCCCACCGGGCTGCACATGTCGGAAGAGGAACTGGCCGTGGCCACCGGAGTGGACAAGAATCGCATCCGTGAGCTCGAATCCTTCGGGTTGCTGCGGGCCCACGGGTTGAACGGAGACAAGTACTTCGACGGCGACGACTTCATCGTCCTGTCGATCGCGAAGGACTTCTTCAAATACGGCATCGAGGCGCGACACCTCACGATGTACCGGCACTTCGCGGACCGTGAGGCCACATTCTTCGAATCGATCGTCCTGCCGATGCTCAGGCAGAAGAACCCAGATGCGCGCAGGGTGGCCGCCGACAACCTGAGCGAGCTGGCCGCGCTCTCACGAAAGCTCAAGCAGGCACTGCTCCGCTCCAACCTGCGTCAGTACCTCCAGAGCTCCTAGCCGAAGCCGAGGATGCGCCGTCCTAGCGTCCGGTCCGGGGCTTTGGTCGTTGCCACGGCGCTGTCGCTAGCCGTCATCCTGCAGCTCGGACCTCGACCAGTTCCAGCTTGGGCCACGTCGACTCCTCCGCCCACGCCGGTCCCTCCGAACGGCTCGCCTTCGCCGTTCCCGACGGCCCTCACCACACCCCGCCCGTCGCTTACCCCGCCGCCGATCGGCTCGCCTTCGGCCATCCTCGAAGACCTCGGCACCGGCCAGGTGCTCTTCGCCAAAGCGCCCGACGAGCGCCGTCCCATCGCCAGCCTGACGAAGGTCATGACGGCTCTGGTCGTGCTGTCGAGGACGAAGCCCGGCGACACGGTGGTGGTGGACGGGACGGCGACCTCTCAGCCGGGTTCGGTGCTGGGTCTGCGGGTGGGAGAGCGCATCACCGTGCGCGAGCTGTTGTTCGCGCTGCTCCTCCAATCGTCGAACGACGCCGCGGTGGCGCTGGCCGAACACGTGGGCGGAACCGTTCCGGGCTTCGTCGCGATGATGAACCGGCAAGCCGTGCGGATGAAGCTGTCCCACAGCCGATTCACCGGTCCGTCCGGCCTGGACAACGGGGGAGTCTCTTCCGTCCGGGACATGGCAGCCATCGCGCGCGCCGCCTACGAGAGCTCGCTGTTCGGGCAGATCGTCCGGACGAGGTTTCACGACGTCCCGGCGCCTTTCGGGCCCCCCCGACACATCCAGAACCGGAACGTCCTGCTGTGGCTGTACCCCGGGGCCATCGGCGTCAAGACGGGGTTCACCACGCCGGCCGGACACTGCCTGATCGCGGCGGCCGACCGGCGAGGGACGCGTCTGGTGGCCGTGGTCCTCGGGGCGTCCGGACCTGAGGACGGCGGTGTGTTCAATGACGGAGCGGCCCTCCTGAACTACGGGTTCGCGGCGTTCGACGAGCGCGCGCTGATCCACGTCGGTGACCCGCTGAGCCCGCTGTTGGTGGAGGGCATGGAGGTTGCCGCGGTGGCGGGCGCGACCCTGCTCCGCCTGGTGCGAAGCGACCAGGCGGGGAAGATCACCATCTCCTTTTCCCCGGATCGCGCGCTCCGGCTCCCCATCACGGCGGGGGACCGAGTGGGTCGGGTGGTGGTGGAGGTGGCCGGCCGTAGGGCCGGCGTGGTCCCGGCGATCGCCCCGGCCACCGTAACGGGGTCGCCGCCCCCGCCTCCCGAGCCGCCTGGGCCGGCCACTCCGCTGGAGCGCGGCCTGCGCGCTCTCAGCGTCCTGATCCAAGCGGTCTTGGGACCGTTCCTATAATCCAGCAGGTGCCAGCCCCCGCCGTTCTGTTCTCCGAGGAGCAGATCCAAAGCCGGGTCGCCGACCTAGGCCGAGCCATCGCCCACGACTACGCGGGCCGTTCCCCAGTACTGGTGACCATGCTGAAAGGGGCGGTGGTCTTCCTGGCCGATCTGTTCCGGGCGATCGACCTGCCGGTTCGGGTCGATTTCATGTCGATCTCGTCCTACGGGTCCGACTCCGAGGCTTCTGGTGGCGTGGTCCGGATCCTGAAGGATCTGGACCAGGACATCGGCCGAGAGGACGTCATCGTGGTGGAGGACATCATCGACACGGGGCTGACGATCTCCTACCTGCTGGCCACCCTTCGGGCCAGGCAGCCCGCCTCTCTGGAGGTGTGTGCGCTCCTGGACAAGACGGTCCGCCGCATCCTGCCGGTGGAGATCAAATACCGGGGGTTCGAATGTCCGGACCGGTTCGTCGTCGGATACGGTCTCGACCATGGCGAACGGTACCGGAACCTCCCCCTGATCGTGGCCGTGGACGATCAGACCGCGCTGACCGACGACCCCGACCTGCTGGCGCCGCTCCTGGCTGCCAGGGACGCGGAGAAGGTGGAGAAGACGGGCGGACGCACACCCTCCTGACGCTTTTTCGAAAGCGCAGTTGCCGCTCTGAGGGTCTGTGGGTACAGTCGGTTGGAAGACCCATGATCGAGATGAACCTCGTCGGCGTCCGGGTGGAACTCCCTACCAACCAGCCAATCGTGCTGCTGCAGGAGCGAGGTGGGGAACGATACCTGCCGATTTGGATCGGGGCTATGGAGGCGACCGCCATCGCCTTTGCCCTCCAGGGGATCGTCACAGCCCGCCCCATGACCCACGACCTCATGAAGAACGTCCTCGAAGAGCTCGGCGTGCGGATCGAGCGAATCGTCATCACCGAGCTCAAGGAGGGAACGTTCTATGCGACCATCGAGATGTCCCAGAACGGGACCCGCTACGAGATCTCTTCCCGGCCGAGTGACGCGATCGCGCTGGCTGTGCGGGTGAACGTCCCCATCTTCGCCAACGAGGAGGTCCTCACCGAGGCCTCCATCGTGATCCGCGACGACGAGGAACAAGAGGTCGAGAAATTCAGAGAGTTCCTGGACCACGTGAGTCCGGAAGACTTCGCCTAGCGAGCTCTCACGTGCTCGACGAGTCCTGCCGATCTCATCGGCATGGGCGGAACCTCCTGGAGACGGTGGAAGTACCTGAGCGCCGTCGCCGTGTGCTTCCTGTTCGCCTGGATCGCATTCGTGCGGAAGGCCCAGGTGCCGCTTCTCTCCCTGGTCGATCTGGGCTTCCACGAGCTCGGCCATCTGGTGACGCGCCCCCTCCCGGAGGTCATCATGATCGCTGCGGGGTCGTTCGCTCAGATCGCCGTGCCGGTCGGCCTGGCCGCGTACTTCCTCCTGCGTCGAAAAGACCGGCTGGGTGGAGCGCTCTGCCTGGCCTGGGCGGCCACCTCCGCCAAGGACGTGGCCGCGTACGTCGCCGACGCGCCCTCCCAGCGCCTCCAGTTGATCGGAGGAGAGCACGACTGGGCTGCGATCCTCGGTCCCGACCATTTCAACGCCCTGGACAGGGCAGAGCTGATCGCCGCGGCGGTCCGTTGGTTCGGCATCGCCCTGCTGTTCGCGGCCCTCGCCATCTGCGTGTGGACGATCGTCCTCGACGATGCTCCGATGGCGACCGCCGACCGTGGGGGCCGCACGGCCGGCGACGGATGGGCCTGGTCGGGCGTTCGTCGTTGACACGCCGCGCTGCCATGGTAGCCTTCTTACGTCCCCGTAATTACGGAGCTGTCATGGCCGAGTCGGACGGATATCGCGTCCCAGACGTCTGCAAACTGGTTGGGATCTCCTACCGACAGCTCGACTATTGGGCCCGAACCGGCCTGGTCACGCCCAGCGTCCGGGAGGCAGGCGGCTCGGGAACCCAGCGCCTGTACTCCTTCCGTGACCTCGTTCAGCTTCGGGTGATCAAGAAGCTCCTGGACACCGGTGTGTCCCTCCAGAAGGTCCGTCGTGCCGTCGTGTACATGCGGGACCACATGGGGGCGCAGCCGTCGACCATAACCCTCGCCTCGGACGGCAACCGTATCTACGCATGCCAGTCCGAAGACGAGATCATCGACCTGGTGAAGCGCGGCCAGGGCGTGTTCGCCATCGCGCTCGACAAGGTGTGGGACGAGCTGACGACCTCGGTGCGAAAGCGCGAAGGGCGGGCGACGGCTTTGGCCAGGGCAGGAGGGGCTTGAGCCCGAAGCGGCCCACCCGTCCTGAACCCCTCCCCAGCGACACCGTCCCATTCGCCCACGCCAGCGAGCGCCAGTTCGCCCGGCTGCTCGACTTCTATCAGATCGAGTGGCAGTACGAACCGACCTCGTTCGACCTGGAGTGGGACGGGGACGGCAACGTCATCCAGCGGTTCACCCCGGACTTCTACCTGCCGGCCTACGACCTGTACATCGAGATCACGACACTGAACCAGAAGCTCGTGACGAAGAAGAACCGGAAGGTCCGCCGTCTCCGGGAGCTCTACCCGGAGGTCCGGTGCAAGATCTTCTACCAGAGGGACTACCTCTCACTCGTTACCAAGTACGGCCTGGACGACCACCGCGCGGCAGGGTAGGGGAGCGGCGCGCCGCCGAATGTAGACTGGCCGCGTGCGGTTCGTCCCCCACACCGACGACGACGTACGGGCCATGCTCGCGGCCTGCGGCCTCTCCTCCATTGACGAGCTGTTCTCCCACATCCCGCCGAAACTTCGCCTGAAGCGCGAGCTCTCCGTTCCCGAAGGCCTTTCGGAGATGGAGCTCGTGTCCGAAATGCGACGCCTGGCGGGAAGGAACCGCCACGCCGACGACCTGGTGTGCTTCGCGGGCGGCGGGGCCTACGACCACTACGTGCCGTCGGTCGTGTGGGCGCTGGCTGGGCGCTCGGAGCTGTACACGTCCTACACGCCCTACCAGCCGGAGCTGTCGCAAGGCGTGCTGCAGTCGCTGTTCGAGTACCAGTCGATGATCTGCGCGCTGACCGAGCTCGAGGTGTCCAACGCCTCTCTGTACGACGGACCCACCGCGCTGGTGGAAGCGGTCCACATGTCGACCGGGGCAACGGGGAGAACCCGGGTGCTGCTGTCGGAAGCGGTGGACCGGCGGTATCTGGAGACGCTGCGAACGTACGGAGCCGGCGAGCACTTCACCGTGGAGACGATCCCCGCACGAGACGGAGTGACGGCTGTTCCCGACGTGGGGGACGATGTGGCCGCGGTCGTCGTGCAGCACCCGAACTTCTTCGGCAACCTGGAGCCGGCGGCCGCGGTATTCGAGGCGGCGCGAGCCACGGGGGCCCGGGCCGTACACGTGTTCGATCCGTTGTCACTGGGCGTCCTCGCCCCTCCCGGACAGCTCGGGGCCGACGTCGCTGTCGGCGAAGGGCAGGGGCTGGGGAACCACCTGAGCTATGGCGGGCCGTACCTTGGCGTCATCGCGGCCCGATCCGCCGACCTTCGCCGGATGCCCGGCCGGATCGTCGGGGAGACCGTCGACATGGACGGGCGGCGCGGCTTCGTCCTCACCCTCCAGGCCCGCGAGCAGCACATCCGCCGGGAGAGGGCGACCTCGAACATCTGCACGAACCAGACGCTGATGGCGGTGGCCGCCACCGTCTACCTGGCCTGGCTCGGGCCGGACGGGCTCGCCGAGCTGGGCCGGCAATGCGTGGCCAAAGCCCGCTACGCCGCCGAACGGATCTCCGACCTTACCGCCGCCGAGCTCATGTGGCCGGGTGCCGAGTTCTTCAAGGAGTTCGCCGTGCGTACAGACGCTCCGGCTCGGGAGGTGCAACGGAAGTTGCTCGAGGCGGGGTTCCTGGTGGGCCCCGCGGTGGGGGAGGAAGGGCTCCTGGTCTCGGTCACCGAGCGCCGGACCCGTGAGGAGATCGACCGCCTGGTCAAGGCCTTCGGGGAGGCTCTGTCGTGACCGGCGCGCCGGTACGGCGTGACGGTCCGGCCATCGCTCTGCGCACGCTCAAGGAACGGTCCAGGCCGGGGAGGAGGGCCTGGTCGTTGCCCGAGCTCGATGTCCCCGGCGCGGACGCTTCCGACGCCCACCGACGCCGGCAAAGGCCAGATCTTCCGGAGGTGTCGGAGACGGACATCGTGCGGCACTTCACCCGCTTGTCCCAGATTAACTACGGGGTCGACACGGGGTTCTATCCTCTTGGGTCCTGCTCGATGAAGTACAACCCGAAGGTGGCCGAAACCGTGGCGGCCTTGCCCGGGTTCCAGCGCCTGCACCCGCACCAGCCCGAGGACACCCTGCAGGGAGCGCTCGAGCTCCTGTGGCGGCTGGAGCGAGCCCTGTGCGAGATCACGGGGATGGCTCGGGCCACCTTCCAGCCACCCGCGGGGGCGTCCGGCGAGCTGACGGGACTCATGATCATGCGGGCCTTTCACACGAAGAACGGGAACCCGCGGACGAAGATCGTCATCCCCGACTCCGCCCACGGCACGAACCCGGCCAGCGTCACCCTCTCCGGCTACCGAGCCGTGCAGGTCCCATCCGACCGACGCGGGCTGGTCGACCTCGGGGCGCTCGAGGGGCTGGTCGACGAGCACGTCGCGGGGCTGATGCTGACCAATCCCAATACCCTGGGCCTGTTCGAGGAGGAGATCGAGGGCATCGCCGCCGCCATGCACAGGGTAGGGGCGCTCCTCTATTACGACGGCGCGAACCTCAACGCCATCATGGGGCGGTCTCGTCCCGGCGACATGGGGTTCGACATCGTGCACATGAACACCCACAAGACGTTCGCCACCCCTCACGGTGGCGGAGGCCCGGGGGCCGGTCCCGTGGCCGTGAGCGCCCGCCTCGAGCCGTTCCTCCCAGCTCCCGTCGTCGGGTTCGACGAAGAGAGCGGCAGGTACTTCTGGGACCACGATCGTCCCGACTCCATCGGGAGGGTCCATGGGTTCCACGGGAACTTCGGCGTGTTGGTCCGGGCCTTCGCGTACGTGTTCGGTCACGGACGGGATGGCCTGCGCGAGGTGGGGGAGCGGGCCGTGCTCAACGCGAACTATCTTGGCCGCCTGGTGAAGGAGGCCTACCCACTGGCCTTCCCCGGCCGGCCCATGCACGAGTTCGTGGCCACGGCCAGGCCGTTCCGCAAGTACGGAGTGCGCGCCATGGACATCGCCAAGCGGCTGATCGACCTGGGGTTCCATCCGTCCACGGTGTACTTCCCGCTGATCGTGGAGGAGGCCATGATGGTCGAGCCCACCGAGACGGAATCGAAGGAGACCCTCGACGCCTTCGCCCAAGCGATGCTCCAGGCGGCGAAGGAAGCCCAGGAAAACCCAGATCTTCTTCACGACGCGCCGGTGACCACACCCGTGCGCCGCCTCGACGAGGCCAAGGCCGCTCGTCAACCCAAGCTCCACTGGTAGCGGCCGTGGAGTTCGGCGACGTCGTCCGGCGCCGCAAGATGGTCCGGACGTTCCAGAGCAGCCCGGTCGACCCGTTGATCCTGGAGCGGATCCTTCGGCACGGCCAGCGGGCGCCGTCCGCCGGCTATTCGCAGGGCTTCGAGTTCCTGCTCCTCGAAGGTCCCGACGAGACAGGGCGGTTCTGGGAGGCTGCGACCGTGGACGAACCCGTGCTGGAAGGCGTTCGGGCCGCCCCCGTCATCGTCATCCCGTTCGCCAGCAAGGACGTCTACCTGGACCGCTATGCCGAGGAAGACAAGAGGTGGGAGGACCGGGACGAATCGCGGTGGCCCGTCCCGTACTGGTACGTGGACGCGGCCTTCGCGTCGATGCTGATGCTCCTCTCCGCGGTGAACGAGGGCCTGGGAGCGCTCTTCTTCGGCCTCCATCCACCAACCACCCGGCGGGTGAAGCTGACATTCGGGGTCCCCGATGGGTGGGATCCCATCGGAGCCATCGCCATCGGCCACCCCGCCGAGAAGGACCCGGTCCGGTCCTCGGCCCACACCAGGCCGCGGAAGCCGTTCGAGGAAGTCGTCCACCGCGGGCGCTGGCGACGTTCGGGGCATCAGAGCTGACAAGCGTTCGCGAGAGGGGGGGGCTGGGCTGGGTGAAGGTGTCATAACGTCGCTTATGGGCGATCAGAGGTGTGGGCGCCGAGAGGCGAGAGGGGCCTTCAGACTCAGGCCCTGGATCGCTTGCCGGTACGGCGCAGGCGGTCCCGGATGCCCCACGCCGTCACGTTCAGTAGCGCTTCGGCCACGATGCGGCGGGACAGCTTGGAGCGGCCGTGCTCGCGCTCGCGGAATGTGATGGGGACCTCGGCGATGTCGAACCCGGTCCGCCACGCGCGGTAGGCGAGCTCGATCTGGAAGGCGTAGCCGTCCGAGCGGATCGGGTCGTGGAGGAGGGCCCCCAGGACCTGGGCGCGGTAGGCCCGGTAGCCGCTCGTGGCGTCGGCCACCGGCACCCTCAGCATGGCCCGGGCGTAGGCGTTGCCGGCCCGAGACAGGGTGACCCGAGCCTTGCTCCAGTTCGACACCTCTCCGCCCTCCACGTAGCGGCTGCCGATGACCATGTCGTGCACGGCCACCGCCTCGAGGAGCCGGGGAAGGTCCTCCGGGCGGTGGGAGAGGTCGGCGTCCATCTCCACCACCACGTCGAAGCCCTCCTGCAGGGCCCGCCGGAAACCCAGGAGGTACGCGCTGGCCAGTCCGAGCTTGCTGCTTCGCCCGAGCAGCCGGACCCGAGGTTCGTTCTCGGCCAGGTCGGCGACGGCCTCGCCGGTTCCGTCCGGCGAGTTGTCGTCCACCACCAAGGCGTGCACGTCGGGGCCGGCGGCCAGCACGCCGGTGAGGACCGCCACGATCGTGTCCCGCTCGTTGTAGGTGGGGAGGACCACCATCACCTTCGGGTCCGCCGCTCCCGAGATCGGCAGATGCGCCTGCGTCCGTTCGGGCACCTCCCTCTCCCCCGCCGGGGGAGCCGGAGTCGGCCCGTTCTGCACGCTCCGGCGACGTCGCATCCACGCCAGCAATCCTCCGAGCACGGCGATGCCGCACGCCCAGGGGAACCAGTCACCGAACCGGACGTAGACGGTTCGCGCGGTGGAGGAAGGCACGCTCGCCCGGAGGATCGCCGGGACGAACAGACCGGTGTGGAGGCGCACGCTCCCGTGCGGATCGATGAGGGCGCTCTCTCCCGAGATGGCTGCCTGAACCACCCACCGCCCCGTCTCCACCGCCCGCATCTGACTCATGATCACGTGCTCGCGCGAGGCGGGTGAGTCCGCGTAGGAGGAGTCGTTGGTGGTGACCACCATGAGGTTCGCGCCGCCCGACACGAACCGCCGGAACAGGTCGGGGAAGATGTTCTCGAAGCAGATCGGCGTACCTACCAGAACGCCCCGGACGTCGAAGAGCCGGAACTGGTGCCCCGGGGCGATGTCGCGAGGGACGTAGCGGAGCTGGTCGACCCATCCGAGGAGCGGCCGGAAGGGCACGTACTCCCCGAACGGGACGGGGTGCATCTTGCTGTAGCGGCCGAGGATCGCTCCTTGCCCCGAGTAGAGCAACACCTGATTGTGGAACCGGCCACCGGGGGCATCGGTGACAGCCCCTGCCAGCGTGGGAACTCCCACCGCTCTGATCGCCCCGGTGACCTCCGCCTGGAGCGCGGGATCGGTGGTGGGGTCGACGTCGAGGGAGTTCTCCGGCCACACGGCGAGGTCGGGCGGATCTCTGACCAGCCGGTGGTGCAGCCGGATGTGGTTCCCGGCGACTTGCCGGCTCCTCAGGTAGAAGCTGGCGGCCTCGGCCTTGTCGACGTTCCCCTGGACCACTGCCACGTCCAGGGTGGGGCCCGCGGCCCTCGGCAACGGAACCAGCCCTGGGAGCAAGACGGCCGCGGAGGCGACGGCAGCCAGCCCGGCTCGCCTCCCCCACTCCCCCACCCTCGACACCGTCCCCAACAGGAGGGCGTTGACCATCACCACGACGAAGGTCACGCCCCACACGCCCGTCACCGAGGCAAGGGGCAGCAGCAGGCCGTTGGCGTGCTGCGTGTTCCCCAGCGTGCCCCAGGTGAACCCGCCGAGCGGCCACACGCCGCGGACCCAGTCCACGGCGGTCCACAGGGCGGCCGCCGCGCCGGCCGAACGGACCGGCCTGCGTTCGTCCCACAGCAGAGGGAGCGCCGCGCCGAACAGCGCGGCGTAGGCGGCCTGGCTGACCACGAGCGGCAGCCACGCGATCATGCCGAACGGCAACAGCCAGTACAGGACGATCCCGTAGTAGACGAGCCCGAAGACCAGGCCGATCAGGGCCCGCCGCCGGGCCCGCACGCCGCGGAGCGCCCACAACACGGGTACCAGCGCCACGAAGGCAAGTGGGCCGATGTCGGCGGAAGGATTGGCCAGGGCGGCCAGAAGCCCGGCCACCCCCGCGGCGGCCAGGCCCACGGGGAGGCCGTAGGAATTCCCGGTCAGGCGCAGTCCCGGCAGAGCATGCGCGCCTTGTCGACGAGCTGGCTCCGGATCGGCTTGACGAGGTGGCACTTTCGGCACACGAACTCGGTGTCCTTCTTCGGCTCGACCTTTACCGAGAGCGTCTCGCTCCGGTCATCCCTGCCCATGGCAAGGATAGACTCGTCGTCGTCGTCGGCGTGGTCGGGTTTCTTGGCCAGGATCTCGTCGAGGCTGGCCTCGCCTTCCTCTTCCGGCTCGGCCTGGGTTCCGCCGGCTTGTTCCTCGTCGTCTTCTTCGCCTTCAGCCGGGACTTCTTCTTCGTCTTCCACGTCTTGCCTCACTGTCGTGCTCCCCCCTTGCACGGACTGCCGGATTGTACGCTCGGGGCGCGCAGCACGATACCCGCACGCAGGGCCACTAACCAGTAAGGGGGATCGTTTGTTCCGGGCGGAGGAGAGGAATAAGGACCCAAGAGACCTTTGGGGCCGCGGGGCGCCGGGGCGCCGCGCGTTCTCTACTCGGCCTCTTGGGTCCTGCGCTTTCCGCCCGGGGGCGGAGAGCGAGGTAACTGTAGGACGCGAAAATCGCAGTGTCAATCGCGCGGAGACCGACGAGGCGCGAAGTGTACGCGGTCATACGCGAAGCGATTCGTCCCGCCGCTTTCGAGCGCTCGAGTGTCCCCAACGAGGCGAGGTCTGTGAGGATCCCATGGCGTGTCAGAGGGCGGCCGTATCCTATGCGCCGATGGTGGTGCTCCGAGCCGACCCGTGGACGCCCGAGTATGGGATGGGTTTCGAGCCGTCGTTCGAAGAATCATCGCTGCCTCGAGCCGACCCCACCGTCGAGACCGAGGACTGGTCGGTCCCCCTCGCTCCCCCGCCGGCCTCACCGGGTCCCATGTGGTTCGTGGACGGCGTGCGCAGGGTCGAGCTTCGTTTGCTCGCCGATGACGGAGGACGAAGGGTCCCCGGCCTGTTCGGGTCCTACGCCGTGGGCGCGGTGCGGTGTGACGGTAGGGCTTCCTTCGAGGCAAGCAGGGTGTGCCGGGCCATCGTCCTCGGGGGCGGCATCGTCCCGGAGCGGGCGGAGTTGCCGTGCGGAGCCGAGCGGCTCGAGTTCGAAGCTGCCGTGGACCCCGGCGTCGACCCGAACAGCCCGCTGGAGCGACTGCAGCACCTGATGCGGGAGGCGGAGAACGCCCTGGCGGCCCGGGTGGTGCTGGACGGCGCGCCGCTGGTCGTGGCCGACGGACCGCTCCGCCTCGGAGAGGAGGGATCCCTTCCGGTGGTGGGCGTGATCAAGCGATTCGTCCGCCGCTACCTCCGGCCGGAGCACGAGTCACTGCTCGGCCGGCTGGGTCCCGGGCAGCGCACGCCGGTGTTCGCGCTCCAGGACCAGCAGTCGGCCGTCCGCGGGTTCTCGTGGTACTCGCGCCTTGTGGAGCTGCGGCCCCCGTGGCATGACCACACCGGTCTCGTCCGGTGCGAGGTCCGCGCCGCGGTAGGACTGGAAGCGGCACTCGGATTGGCCGACGTCGTCTCGGCCGTCCTCCCCGCCTTCGCCGGCCGGGCCGCCGATCCACGCACGCCCCAGAACCTCGCGCCGGTGGCGGGGCTCGAGACATGGCTCCGCCACCGGATGGGAGACCGTGGGATGATCCGTCGGGCTCTGGTGGCCTGGCTGGCAGCCGAGGGGGGAACCAGCGCATGAACGATCGCGCCGGGCGGAGCGTGGGCACGGGGCCCGTCGAGGACGTCAGCGAGCAGGTCGGCATGGTCCTGGGCACCGAGGACGCCACCCCCTTGACCTTCTGGGTTGCCGTGGCTCCGGGGTCGTACCTGCAGCTCGACGACGCGGTGATCGTGGACACGGAGGTCCCCGGGCGTGGGCCGCTTCGGATCGCCGGCATCGTGCAGGACGTCCGGGCCCGCCACGAGGGGGCTTCGTTCGACACCGACGTGTTCCTGGTGGACCGGGGCATCCTGCCGGTGGACACCGCGGTGGCGGCGCAAGTCGTGGCCACGCGGTTCGAACCCGAGATCTTCGTCCCACCGATGCCGGGGCTGGCGGCTTCTCGGGCTCGGGGGAAGGATCGCGACGAGGCGCTGTACCTGGACCAGATGGAGCGGCGGTTGGCGGCCGGCCTGTCCCGGGACGGGGAGCCCATGTTCCTGGACCTCGACTTCCTCGACGGCTCCCGGGGCGCCCACGTGAACATCAGCGGGGTCTCGGGTGTCGCCACCAAGACCACCTACGCCCTGTTCCTGCTGTATGCCCTGTTCCACTCGCCGGTGCTGGGCGGCTACGGCGCCAACACCAAGGCCCTGGTGTTCAACGTGAAGGGCGAGGACCTCATGTGGCTGGACCGGCCCAATGCCCGGCTCGGTGAAGCAGGCCGGGCCGACTACGACCGGCTCGGGCTCCCAGCGGGGCCCTTCGAGTCGGTGGGCCTGTGGGCCCCGGTGGCCGAGCGCTCGGGGGGCCAGGCCATCCCAGCGACCTCGGGTCGAAAGGAAGGGGTCCGCGCGTACTACTGGACGGTCCGGGAGTTCGTGCGCGAGCGCTACCTCCGGTTCCTGTTCGCGGAAGCGGAGGACGAACGATCGCAGATCGCCGACCTGGTGGCCAGGGTGGAGTCCCATCTGGACCGGGAGTGCCAGGACGACCCCGACCACCAGGCCACGGTCGTGTACGGCGGCTATCCGGTGAAGGACTTCGACCACCTGTTCGAGATCGTCCACGAGAACCTGGAGGACGAGCATTCCTCGTGGCGCGGCCGGATGGCCGAGGGAACGGTGGCCGCCTTCCAGCGCCGCCTCGAGGCCGGCCGCCAGCGGATCCGGCACCTGATCTGGGGACGGGACGCGGAGCATCCGGAACGCCACCGCATCGACTGGGAGGCCGCCCAGGTCAGCGTGATCGATATCCACGGTCTGCACGACCGGGCCAAGCGCTTCGTCACCGGCGTGGTGATCAAGCGGCTGTTCGAAGAGAAGGAGCGCCGGGGCACCCGCCTCCCCCTCACCTTCCTGGTCCTGGACGAACTGAACCGCTACGCCCCGCGGGAGGGGTGGAGCCCGATCAAGGAAGTCCTGCTGGACGTGGCCGAACGGGGACGATCCCTCGGGATGATCCTGATCGGGGCCGAGCAGACGGCAAGTGAGGTCGAACGAAGGATCATCGCCAACGCGGCGTTCCGGGTGGTGGGCCGGCTGGACACCGCGGAGGCCCAGCGCAGTGAGTACGGGTTCCTGCCCGCGGTGACCCGGGCCCGGGCCTCGATCCTCAAGCCCGGCTCGATGATCCTACAGCAGCCGCACATCCCGATCCCCATCCAGATTCGGTTCCCGTTCCCGTCCTGGGCCACCCGGGCCGAAGAGGCGGCCGAGTCGGGGGCCGACCCGTTCGCCGCGTTCCGCGCGGACTAGGAGGGCTGGGCCTCCGTCGGGCTACCAGTGGCCCCGATGGACGACGTCGTCGAAGGGTCGCCGGTTGGGGTTGCGGATCGGGGCCAGCGGCCGGTCGGCCGGATAGCCGAAAGCGATGAGGTAGGCGCAGCGCCGATCGTTCGGGAGACCGAGAACCTTGCGGGCCTGGTCTTGGTCCATCACGGCCGAGTGGCCGCTGCCGACCCCCAGGTCCGCCGCCGCCAGCATCATGCTCATCGTCACCTGGCCGAGGTCGTATTCGATCGAGCAGTCCGTGTCGGGATCGTCGGTCTCCGGCGCGATCAGCGCCACGGTGGCGGCCGATGATGCGACGTGCCGGCCGTACCGCCACACCTTGGCCAGCTCCTGCAGCTGCTTCCGGTCGGTGACGACCACGAAGTCCCACCGCTGCTCGTTCATCGACGATGGCGTTCGGCGCCCGGCCTCGAGAATCCGGTCCAGATCTGCCGGCGAGATCGGCCGGTCGGTGTATTGACGGACGTTGCGCCGCGCACGGATCGCGTCCCAAGTCTCCACGGGAGAACTCTAATCCGGACGCGGCACCCCACTACGATGTGCCTCGCATGGCGAGCACCCTTGTCCCCGGTGACCTGACTGCGCCGCTCGAGTCCCAGCCGCCTCGACGCAGTCTGTGGGGGCACGGGGACTTCGTGCGGAGGTGGGGCGGGCAGACGATCAGCCTGCTCGGATCGCAGATCACCCTCCTGGCCCTTCCCCTCACCGCGATCCTGGTGTTCAAGGCCCTCGCTTTCCAGGTGGGGACGCTCTCCACGGTGGAGTTCCTCCCCTTCATGCTGCTTGGGCTCCCCGTCGGCGTGTGGGTCGACCGGTTCCGCCGGCGCCGGATACTGGTCGCCGCCGACGTCCTTCGGCTGGTGGTGATCGGCAGCGTGCCGCTGGCCTATGCGCTGGGGGTCCTGCGCCTCGCTCAGCTGTACGTGGTGGGCTTCCTGTCGGGGATCGGCACGGTCTTCTTCGACGTCGCGTACGGCGCGTACCTGCCGGCGCTGGTAGACCGCACCCGCCTCGTCGAGGGGAACGCCAAGCGGAGGCATCCCGGTCCGGGGCGCAGATCGCCGGCCCCGGCATCGCCGGGCTCCTGGTCCAGGCGTTGTCGGCGCCGGGCGCCATGCTGGCCGACGCGCTCAGCTACCTGGCCTCGGTGGTGTCGCTCCTGTCGATCCGAAGGAAGGAGCCGCCGGTCGGTGGGCCTGAGGGCGGTCGCCCTCCGATGTTGCGCCAGGTGGCCGAAGGGATCAGATTCATCTCTAGCCAGCCCATGATTCGCCCACTCCTGGCGTGCACGGGAACGCTGAACCTGTTCAGCATGATGGGCCAGGCGGTGATCCTGCTGTTCGCGGTGAACGATCTGGGGCTCAGCGCCGACGGCATCGGCTTGATCCTTTCCATCGGCAGCGCCGGCTTCCTGATCGGCGCGCTGGTGGCCGAGCGCGTGGAGAAGCGGATCGGGGTCGGCCCCACGTTGATCGTCAGTGGCTTTCTCATCGGGTTGGGAGCGGTGTTCGTGCCGATCGCGACTCGAGGGTCAGCGGCGCTCTTCCTCATCCTCTACGGCCTGATCGCGAGCTTCGGCGGCGTCATCTACAACGTGAACGGTCGGAGCCTCATGCAGTCGCTCACCGCCGATCGCATGCTAGGGCGGGCCATCGCCACGAACCGGTTCGTGGTGTGGGGCGTCATCCCGATCGGCGCGTTCGTGGGCGGAGTGCTGGGCAGCCGGATCGGACTGCGCCCTACCCTGTGGATCGCAGCCGCGGGCCAGCTGCTGGCGTTCCTGCCGCCGCTGATGTCGCCGGTTCGCCACCTCCGGAGCCTCGCCGAATCAGCTCCTTGAGGCGCCCAGCGGACCTGGTCCTACTCCGGCGTGAGGAGGACGCAGCGGACCGGAGCCAGCCGGGGGGCCACCTCTGTCCAGGTTGCGCCCTCGTCAGTGGAAGCAAACACCCGACCGTCCTGCGTTCCGAAGGCGGCTGCCCCCTCGTCGGGCAGCGCGTCGAGGCAGGAGCTGTCGATGTTGTCGTCGAACCACTCCGGGAGTCCGTTCCGGCAACGTTCGAACGCGCCACCGCTGGCGGCCGCGCGATACAGCGCGCTCCGGCCGCCTCTCGGTCCCGTAGATGCGGACACCAGGACCGTTTGGCCGCTCAGCGCGACGCCCCGGCAGTACACGGCGTGGAGGCCTTCGGTCCTGAAGGTCCATGACTCGCCTCGATCGTCGCTGACCGCCAGTCCTCGGGCGCATGCCGCGAACACGTGGCGGTCGATCGCCCAGACTCGGTGGACATCGGCGTCGATGTCGATGGTCGGCTGCCAGGTGCCGCCGCCATCGGAGGATCGAACGATCCCGCCCACGTGAACGTTCACGTAGACGTCGTCCGAGTCCTCGGAGATGGATCGGGAGTCCGGCGGTCCCCCCCAGGGCGTGTGCCACTCGTCGCGTCCTTCCACCTCGTCGAACGATCTGATGCGTTCGAGGCCTCCATCGGCCACCCGGTAGAGGTGGGCCTCGGAGGTACCGACCAGGAGGGCCGCCTCCGTGTCGGCGATGCAGTTGGCCCGAAGCTGCTCGCCTTCCAGGCTACCGATCCGGCTCCACCCGCCGCCCCCGGTCCCTCGCCACACCTCCATCGCGTCGATGATCGCCCAGAGGTCGGAGTACTTGGGTCCGGGTGCGACGGACGTTACGGCCCGGCCGGCGTGGGACACGGGTCCGACCCGACCGTCCGTGCCGAACTCGCGCAGGCCGTCCTTCGTTCCGACCAGAATCGGCATGGCGTCGCCCCTTTCCCCTCCCTATCGCACCGACCGCGCGTTGACCTGGAAGTCCGTGCCGGCGGCAACCTCCTCGATCCCCCAGGCCACGATCCGCCTCGGACGGATCCGGAAGAACTGGGGTGCGAAGTTCGAGAAGCTCGGATTGGCCGTCTCCCCGCCCGTGTCGTGCAGCTCGGCCGTCCCACGAACCTCGATGGCTCGAGCCTGGCGCGGCTTGGGGATCACGTCGTCGATCAGGATGGTGACGTGCTGGTTGCCCTGCGCGTCGCGCCATTTCTTCGTCCCGCCGAAGAACATGCCGCCGACGTCGATGGTGTCCTCGGCCTCGTTGTAGTGAAACGTCACCGGTGTCACGTGCGGCTGGCCGTCCGGGCCCACGGTCGCCACCCTGGACAGGGACTGCCCGCGCAGATACTCCAGCTCGGCCTGCGTGAACACACTCACCTCGTTTCTCCTTCCCTCCTGAAGTAGACCCAACCCGGGCCAGCCTGCCACAATGCCCTGAGGCCCATGAATTACAGGAGTGTGATTCTTGTCGCTCTGGCGGGTAGGCTGAGGCCATGAGAGTCCTGCACACGGCCGACTGGCACGTGGGGAAGCACCTCCGGGGGCGCTCCCGCGACGAAGAGACGGTCGCCGCCCTGGACCAGGTGGTGGAGATGGCCCGGGACTCCACCGTCGACGCCGTGCTGATCGCCGGTGACGTCTACGAGCACCGGACGGTCTCCCCCGACGCCGACCTCATCGTCTTCGAGGCGCTGGCTCGCCTCCGCGACACGGGCGCGGCGATCGTCCTCATCCCGGGTAACCACGATTCCTGGCAGCGACTCGAGGCGTTGAGCAAGCTGCTCACCCCGCTGGGGATCCTGGTCGTCCCCCGCGTCCTCCGGCCCGCCGAGGGAGGGGTCGTCGACCTGCCGAGCCGCGACGGGAGCGAAGCGGCCATCGTCGCTTGCATCCCGTTCGTTCCGGAACGGCGGTTCGGCGACGCCGCGGCGCTGTTCGACGACCGGGCCTCCGCCTACACCGCGTACGACGAGGGCATGGGGGCGGTGATGGCCGGCATGGCCCGGGCGTTTCGGGCCGACCGGGTGAACGTGGTGCTGGGCCACCTGATGATCGACGGGGCCAAGATCGGCGGCGGCGAGCAGGAGCTGACCATCGGCATGGCGTACGCGGTCTCCCCCACGCGGCTGCCGGCGACCGCCACCTACGTGGCTCTGGGCCATCTCCACCGACCTCAGGCCATCCGGCGGGCCCCGTGCCCCGCACGGTTCGCCGGGTCGCTGATCCAGCTCGACTTCGGGGAGGTGGACCAGGACAAGTCCGTGGTGCTCGTCGAAGCGAGGGTCGGCAAGCCGGCGAAGGCACTGGAGCTCCCCCTCTCGGCGGGCCGGCGCCTCATCGACGTCACCGGCACGCTCGACGACGTCCTGGCGATGTCGGAGACGGCGGAGGACTGCTTCCTGCGGGTGAGGGTCAAGACCGATGGACCGGTGCCCGGGATCGCCGACCGGGTCCGTGAAGTCCTGCCGAACGCGGTGGTGGTCGAGCTCGACTACGAACGCGCCGCCCACGACCGGCCCGAAGGAGGCGTCCGGACCCTCCAACCCCGCGACCAGTTCGTCCACTACTACCAGCACGCCCACGAAGCGGATCCCGATCCCGGTCTCATGGTCGCCTTCGACCGGCTGTATTCCGAGGTCGCCGAGGGGGCGGGCTAGCGTGCGCCCCCTGCGGCTCGAGGTGAAGGGCTTCACCGCCTACCGGGAGACGCAGGTCCTGGACTTCGAGGACCTCGACCTGTTCGCGGTCACCGGCCCCACGGGGTCGGGAAAGTCTTCGCTGCTCGACGCGATGACCTACGCGCTGTACGGACGGGTCCCCCGGATCGGCAACCGCGCCAGCCTCTTGATCGCGCAGGGGCAGCCGCGACTGGCCGTAATGCTCGACTTCGCCGTGAACGGGCAGCGTTATCGGGTGACCAGATCGACGGGTCAGAAGGCCGCCAGCGCCACCGTTCGCCTGGAGCGCCAGATCGACGGCACCTGGCAGTCCTTCGGTGATGGGGCCGATCGGGTCCGGGACGCCACGAGATTGATCGAGGAGCTCATCGGTCTCGACTATCCGGCGTTCACCCGGTCGGTCCTGCTCCCACAGGGCGAGTTCCAGGAGTTCCTGGTGGGCGACGCCAAGGAACGCCGCGACATCTTGACCGAGCTGCTGGGCCTCGAGCTGTTCGTTCGAATGGCCAAGCGCGCCGGCGAGGAAGCCGGCGCCACGCACGCCGGCGCGTTGCACGCTCAGAAGATGCTGGACGATCAATACGCGGGGGTGGACAAGGCGGCCCTTCGGGACGCCCGGAGGGCAGCCAAGGAGGCCGGGGCGAAGAGCGAGGCGATGGGCGGGGTGGAGCGTTCGCTGGAGGGACTGGCCAGGGAGTGGCAGTCGCAGGCGCGGCGCATCGAAGCCGTGGAGGGACTGGCGGACGAGGCCGAAGAGCTTGCTCGATCTGCGGAAACCGTGGCCGAGGAGCTCGAGCATGTTACGGCGGAAGTCGAGGAGGCGGAGGGCCGGGCCGCTTTGGTGGAGGACCAGGCCAAGCGCGCCGCCGTCGAGGCCGAGGTGACGGGCCGGACCCTGGCGGAGGCAGAGGAGCGACTGGGGACGGGCGAAGACTTGGCGGCGCTGCGAGCAACGCTGGAAGAGCTGAGGCGGGTGGACACCCGGATCGCCGCAGCAGAGACGACCCTCTCGGAGGTTCGCATCCTCTCCGGTACGAAAGAGAGCGCCCTGGAGCAGGCTCGTCGTGCGGCTACCGAGGCGGGGGCCGCCCTCGAGCGGGCCGAAGCGACCGCGGCGGAGGCCGAGGAGGAACACGACCGCGTCCACACCGCGGACCGGGTGGCGGGGTTGGTGCGAGGGAAGGTCGTGGGCGATCCCTGCCCCGTGTGCGAGCGTCCGTTGGAGATCGTCCCGAAGATCGACGCCCGGGGGCTCGAGGAGGCCGTCAGGATGTTGGAGACGGCCCACACGATGCGCAAGCGAGCCGAGGCCGCTTGGAGCAGGGCCGATCGAGATCTCGTGGCCGGCGAGCGGGACCTCCATGCCGCCCGCGAAGACCTCCAGCGCCGTGAAGCAGACCTTTCGGCATGCGTCGCCGAGCGCGATGCCGTCGTCCTTCAGGTCGAGGCGGCCTTCGGAGGGTCGCTCCCCACCGACCCCGCGTCCGAGATCGACTCCCGGGCCGATGAGCTCCGAGGCATTCGCGAGCGCCTCGCCGCATCGGAGGCACGGGCCAAAGAGGCCGACGCCGAGGCCATGAGAGCCAGGGAGGTGGTGCGATCGGTGGCGGCAAGGACCGGGGAGCTGGTGGGCTCACTGCGGGGGCTGCCGATGGGCCGGCTCGCTGAGCGGGCGCAGGAATCGGTGCCGGATCTGCACCTTCGTCCGCAGCCGGCGGCGGTCCCGTCTGAGCCGGGCGAAGCGGCGGTGGTGGCTCGCGACGTTGCCTCCGCTGCGGATCGGGCGTCGAAGGGCCTTCGGTCCGCGGCGGGCGAGGCCCGGCGCGGTCTCCACGACCTTCTGGACCGGGCTCGGGATGCGCTGCCCGCGGGGATGCCGGTAGCGCTGGTCACCGATGTCGAGGAGTTGCTCCACGCCGTGCGGGCCGCGGCGAGGGAACTCGTAGAGTCGGCCGCGGAGGCCAGAAAGGACGTCGAGCGCCTCGCCCAGCGGGTGGCCGAACGCCAAGAGTTGGAGAAGCAGGCGAAGTCGCTGGAGAAGGAGGCGGCGATCTACCACGCGCTGGCTGCCGAGTTGCGGGCGGACCGGCTGATCGACTTCCTCCAGGGAGAGGCCCTTGAGCTGCTGGCGGCCGCGGGCTCCGAGCGGCTCCTGTTCCTGTCCCAGGGCCGGTACCGGCTGGCGTTCGAAGACGACGAGTTCTTCGTCGAGGATGGCCAGAACGGGGACGAACGGCGGTCGGTCCGTACGCTGTCGGGCGGCGAGACGTTCCTCGCGTCCCTGGCGCTGGCGCTGGCCCTCTCCGACCAGCTCCAGTCCCTGGCGGTGACCAGCCGGGCCCGCCTTCAGAGCCTCTTCATCGATGAGGGGTTCGGGGCGCTCGACCAGGAGGTGCTGGAAGTGGCGAGCGAAGCGCTGTCACAGCTCGGCGGACAGGACCGGCTGGTCGGCGTCATCACCCATGTCTCCGAGCTGGCGGAACGGCTCCCCGTGCGCATCGAGGTGAAGAAGGTCGCCACCGGCAGCCACTTGGAGAGAGTTTCCTGACGGGATCTCAGCGGGCGAAGACCTCGCGGCCCCGCGATACGGTGAGCACGGGGCGAAGCTCGCGGATCTCGGGAGCGGTGAACGGGTCCGCCTCGTAGGCGGCGAAGTCGGCCTGCATCCCGGGCCGGAGCTGGCCCTTCTTGTCTTCGAGGTGCGCCAGCCGGGCGCTGCCGATGGTGAACAGCCGGATCGCTTCCTCTCGGGTCATGCGCTGCCCGGCATCGTGGTGATTCTCGAGCGACCACAGCCCATACATCGGGTCGAGCGGCGTCACCGGGGAATCCGAACCCGCGCCCACCTCCAGGCCCCGGCCGAGCAACGTCCAGAACGGATTCATGCGCGCTGCCCGGTCCGGGCCGAGCCGCATCTCGTACAGCTGTCCCGGGTGGCCCCATTCCGCATCGAACGCGGGTTGCACGGAGATGGCGAGCCCCAGGGCCGCGGCTCGTTCGACCTGGCTGTGGCCGGGCAGCTCGAAGTGCTCGATGCGGTGACGGCGAGCCCGGAAGTGCCGGCGTTGTCGAGAGTCCAGGGTCCGGTAGACGCGTTCCCATACCCGTAGCGCCTGCTCGATGGCGGCGTCCCCGATGGCGTGCACGGCCACCTGGAGACCTCCCAGGTGCGCGTTGTGGAAGACCTCGACCAATTCCTCGTCCGACTCGTAGAGGATGCCGTTGCCATCCCCGTCTGCGTAGGAGTCCGAGACCGCCGCGGTCCGCGCCCCCAACGAACCGTCGAGGGAGAGATCCCCGCCCAGCGTCTCCAGGCCGAGGTCCATGATCCACGGGATGTCCTTCTCGGCGACGTACACCACGACCTCGACGGGGAGGTGATGACGATGCTCGAGGAGGACCTCCACCTCCCGTCGTCCGTGGGAGGGCGGGATCGCCATCTCGTGAACGCAGGTGATCCCCCGCGACGCGGCCAGGGCGGAGGCTTGCAGCTGCAGCTCCCGGAGCTCGTGGTCGGAGAGGTCCTGGTGGAACCACCGCTGGAGACGGCGATTGGCCGCCTTCCGGACGACGCCGGTCGGATGGCCGTCATGGTCCCTGTCCACTCCATCCTCTTCGATGGCCCCGGACCGATCCAGAGCGGTGCTGTTGGCGAGGGCGATGTGCCCGTCGGCGCGGATCAGGATGATCGGGATGTCGGCGAGCTCGTCGAGCTCGCTCAGGGCCGGCAGGTCGGGACGGTCCCAATGCGTCTCGTCGAAACCGTGAGCGAGGATCCTGCTCGGGCCATGCGTAAGCTCTTCTGCCACCAGTCCCAGCAATTCCTGCGGGGACCGCGCTCGTTCCAGCGGGATCCCGATGGCGGAGAGCGTCGTCCCGGTGAGGTGGACGTGCGTGTCGATGAACCCCGGGACGACGGTGGTCCCGCCCAGGTCGACCTCGCGCTCTGCAAGGGGCGGATCGCCCACCCCGACCCGCTCGACGTGCCGGCCATCAACCAGAAGCCACTCCCCCACGGCGGGGTGACTGAGGGTGTAGATGCGGGTGGCGCGATACAGGGTCTTCATGCCCGCAGTCTGCAGGCCGTGGCCGCCGGCGCCCCCACGCGCCTCTCCTATGTCAAGCCGCCTCGCCGTAGCCAGTTGCCATGGCGAGGGTGGCGTCGGCGAGGAGGGTTCGGTAGATGACGTCGGACAGCTTTCGCTTGAGCGCTCGCAGCGCCTCGGTCTTGGTGTTGCCGCTCGCCAAGCGCCGCTCCAGGTATGCCTTCGCACCATCGTGAACGCGCATCTGGGTGATCGCGACGCGGTGGATGGCGGCGTTGATCTGACGGTTCCCCGTCCGAGAGAGGCGATGGCGCACCCGGTTGGCCGACCACACCGGCAGCGGGGCGGTCCCGTTATGGCGAGCGAAGGCGTCCTTGGAGCGGAACCGACGGACGTCGGCGACCTCGGCCACGAGCTTGGCGGCTGTCAGGCCCCCGACACCGGCGAGCTCGAGAAGGCTCGGAGTGAGCGATCTGGCTCGTTGGACGATCTCCAGCTCCAGGGCGTTGGCCTGGACGGTGAGATCCCGGATCCGTCCCACCAGATCGCGGGCGATGCGGGCCACCATGCCTTCCAAAGCTTCCAGACGAGCCCTCAGCACGTCCAGTTGCTTGTACCGGACCAGGGACCGCGGCGTGGGATCCCAGCTGGGGTCCAGTTCATGCAGGTGCCAGCGAAGCCGGTTGATGTGCCCGGTGCGCTCCCTGACCAGGTCTTCTCGATGGTCGACCAGCAGCCTGAGCTCGCGGGAGGGGCCGTCCAGCCGGGCCACCGGGAGGGCCGGCTCCCGAAGGGCGGCTCGGGCCACGGCCAGGGCGTCGATCGGGTCGGACTTGCCGTAGGTGCGCGCGGCGTCGCGGGCGTGGGCCATCAGCTTGGGCGGCACCCGCACGATCCGCTCACCGCCCACGATCAGGTCAGCCTCCAAGCGTCGGGACAGGTGCCGGCAGTCCTCCACGGCCCAAGAGCGATCTGGTCCGAACCGGTCGGCCCACCGCACTAGCTCGAGATGTGCTTCTGTGGTGGTGGCCACCGTCGCCTTCTGACCGAGCTGACGCCCGGCATCGTCGATCGCTACCACGGTGTGGGTGCGCTTGTGCGCGTCGATCCCCAGGATCACCATCTTCCGGTACCCTCCTCCTCGTAGGGTCGGGACCGGTCGGCGGGCACACCTCAGTGGGGGCGATGCCACGCTCCTATCAAGCCACGCCGGCCGGTCTCGTACGTCCGAGGGGCGGCAAGACGCATGATGCCCACGAAGGGCACGGAGTGTAAGAGCCAACCCCTCGGACACCAGCCAGCCTGACACTGAGCGAAGTATAGGGACGCTGCCCACGGCGCATGACGGAGCGACCGCCCTTAGGCTGAAGGGCCCAAGCCGTCTGCCCACCCGGTCCCCCCCGGACGTAACCCTTTCGACTTGTGGGCTCGTCCTTTGGGCCTGTTTGTGAAAGAAACCATGAATTCTGACGGCCGTAGGACGACACCTTATTCAAGGAAGGTGATGCTGATATGCGGTCGCTGAGGAGAACACTCAAGCGCAGCTTCACCGTCGGAACGCTGGCCGCCCTGGGGCTTCTGCTCGTGGCCAACTTGGCCGCGACGGCCTTTGCGCACGGCAACGACTCCAACGAGATTCATGCCTGCTACGGGCCCGGCAATGATGACCTTCGCATCGTGCAGTCCGGCGAGGACTGTAAGAGGAACGAAACCCACATCGTCTGGAACGTGATGGGTCCGGCCGGTGAGACCGGACCGCAGGGCCCTGCCGGTCCTCGGGGTCCCGTGGGTCCAGAAGGTCCCGCCGGCCCAGCCGGACCAGCCGGGCCACAAGGCCCTCAGGGTGAGCGGGGCGCGATCGGCCCAGCCGGTCCTGCCGGTGCTGAAGGTCCCGCCGGTCCTGCCGGTGCTGAAGGCCCTGCAGGCCCCGTTGGTCCCGCCGGTCCCGCCGGCCCAGCGGGTCTGGAAGGTCCGCGTGGCCCAGCCGGTCCCGGCCTGGCCAGCCTCCAAGTGGTCGAGGTGATCAGCGACGCGGACAGCCAGAGCCCCAAGCTCCTCATGGCCGACTGCCCCTCCGGCAAGCAGGCCATCGGGGGCGGGGCGCAGATCGGCGGCCCGGATGTCGTCGCGCTGACCGAGAGCGACTTCAACCTGGACGCCGACGGCAACCGGACCGGATGGCTGGCCCGGGCGACCGAGACGCAACCCACCACGACCCCTTGGGCCCTCGTGGTCCACGTGCTCTGCGCGGAGATCTCCTCGTAGTCGAACGAAGCTCGAGCTCGTGGGCGGCCTCTCAGCCGCCCACGAGCCTCAGCTGAACCTGGCGCCTGTTGTTCTCCCGGTTGGGATCGATCACAACGACCCGCTGCCACGTGCCGAGCACCAACTCGCCGCGCTCGACCGGAAGCGTGAGCGATGGGCTGATGAAGATGGGGAGCAGGTGATCGCCCCCATGGCCGGTCGAACCGTGGCGGTGGGCGTAGCGGTCATCACGCGGCAGCCAGCGGGCGATGAGCTCCTCGAGGTCCTCCTCGGACCCTGAGCCCGTCTCCATCAGAGCCAGCCCGGCAGTTGCGTGCGGGAGGAACACGTGCACGATCCCGTCGTCGCGGGCTTCCTTGCAGAAAGCCTCCACCCGATCCGTGATGTCGGTGACGAGGCGGCCGGAGGTGCTGATGTCGAACGCCTCCGACCGCATGGTGCACCGAGCGTACCGCTAGGAGGCGGGGAGCAGCTCCCGGGTGTGCTCGCGCCACCAGCCTTGGCCGGATTCGGGCAGGGTGTAGATGGGGTCGTAGTAGGGATACCGTCGCCGCAGCGCCTCGGGATCGTCATGCTCGATGCCGGTTCGGTAGTTCTTGGTCCAGTACGAGATCCCCTTCTCCCGGTCGTACTCCTCGACCATGTGGACCCATCGCTTGCCCACGAACGGCACGTCGCACACGATCCGAGGCGTGGCGAACCCGGGAAGGTAACCCATGAGGGCGTGCTGGAGGGCCTGGGCCTCCCACACGGCGGTCCGCCAATGCTCCGAGTTCGGGATCATGTCGCACATGTAGAAGTAGTACGGAAGGATCCGGCACCTGTCCAACAGGGTGAAGGACAGATCCAGCAGGTCCTTCGGTGTGGTGTTGACACCGCGCAAGAGGACGCCCTGGTTGCGAACGTCGCGGAAGCCGAACTCGAAGAAATAGCTGGTCGCCTTGGTCACCAGGGGGGTCAGCTGGTTGGCATGGTTGACGTGCGTATGCACGGCGATGCTGACGCCCCGCTCGTCGGCCTTCTGGCCGAGCCGCTCCATGCTCTCCAGGACCTCTGCCTGCAGGAAATGCTGGGGCAGGCCCATGAGCGCCTTGGTCGCCAAACGGATGTCCCGGATGTTGGGGATGTCCATCAGCCCGGAGACGAATTCCTCCAGCCGCCTGGCCGGCATGTTGGCCACGTCCCCGCCTGAGACCACCACGTCGCGAACGCTCGGGGTCCGGCGCAGATAGTCGAGCATCATCTCGAGACGGTCGGGCTGCTTGAGCTCGAACTTGTACTTGGCGACCGTGGGGGTGGAGTTTCCGACCAGGTCCATGCGGGTGCAGTGCCCGCAGTACTGGGGGCAGGTGGGCAGGGTCTCCGCCAGCACCTTGGTCGGATACCGGTGGGTCAGTCCCTCCACTGCCCACATGTCGGCCTCGTGGAGGCTGTCTCGCGTGGCGTAGGGATGGCTCGGCCATTCGACCTGGCGATCGGTGAGCGCGGGGGCCATGTACCGCCGAACCGGGTCGCCGTACAGGTCCCGCTCGTCCATGGTGTTGATCATCTGAGGCGGGATCAGCATCGACATCGTGGCTCGCTCCACCATGTCCCGTTGCAGGTCGGCGGCGAGTTCGTCGGTCAGCCACGGGCCGAGCGCCGCCTTGAGCTCCTTCAGGTTCTTGACGGTATGGGCGCGCTGCCACTGCGCGCTCTCCCACTGATCCTTCCTGACCTCCCGATAACCCGGCAGACGGGTCCAGTCGGGCTCGAGGAATTCCCGCTCAAGCGGGTAATGGAACGGCTGTTCGGCCGGGTGGGCGTGGGGCTCTCGATGGCCGGGCCGGTCCTGGTTGCGCGGCAACGGCTGGCCGGGAAGGGCCGGAGTGGCCTTCTCGCTCATCGCCCCGCCGTTCTGCTCCACGCGTCCGGCTCCTTGAAAGGGTGATCGAAAGAATGACGGGTCAAGAGTAGCGCGGGTGTCGATACTTCGGCAAATGACGTCATTCGCCTATGTTTGTTCGGCCAAGGGAGGCGATTCTCGGATAAGATGTCGGCATGCTCGACAAGCGGGATGAGGCCATCCTGGCGGCCCTCCAACGGAGCGGCCGGGCCACCTTCGCGGAGATCGGCAAAGAGGTGGGCCTGTCTCCTTCCAGCGTCCACGAGCGGGTTCGCAAGCTCGAACAGGCCGGTATCGTTCGCGGCTACCGAGCCGAAGTGGACCCCGAGGCGGTCGGCTTGTTGGTGACCGCCCTGGTCTCGGTCATGCCGCTGGACCCCAAGCAGCCCGACGATCTGCCGCAGTGGGTCCTGGAGTTCTCCGAGGTCGAAGACTGCCATTCGGTAGCCGGAGACGAGAACTACATCCTCAAAGTCAGGACGCGGACCACGACGGAGCTGGAGGACTTCCTCCGCCGGCTGCGCGAGAAGGCGGGTGTGCAGACCCGAACCACCGTGGTCCTGTCCACACCCTTCGAACACCGACCCATCTCGGGATAAACGTCCTGCTCGGCTGTGTCAGCGGGTGCCGCTATGGTGCCGCCATGCGGACGCCGTCCCGGATCTTGCTGGCGGTCGTCGTGGCGACGGCCCTGGCGGCGGCCTGCTCGGGGGGGTCGAGCCGCAGTTCTCCCTCCGGCTCCCCACTCGTACCGGTGACCAAGGTGACCGACGGCGACACCATCCACGTGACCTTCTTGGGGGTCGACGAGCGCGTCCGGCTCATCGGTATCGACACCCCCGAGGTGCCGTGGTACGGAGGAACAGGCCAGTGTTTCGGGGTGGAGGCCGGCTTGTACGCGCGGAGCCGGCTTTCCGAGAAGAGCGTTCGGCTCTCCTTCGACCAAGCTCGCCGCGACCGGTACGGGCGCCTCCTCGCCTACGTGCACCTCGGAGGCGAGCTGTTCAACCTGACCCTGGTCCGGCTGGGGTATGCCACGTCCGACCCGGTGCCGCCGGATACCAACATGGCTCCGGAGTTCGCTGCCGCGGAACGAGAGGCTCGAGCCGCTGGTCGAGGACTCTGGAGCGCCTGTCCGACCTCCGGTGGCTGACCCACACCGGCCAAGGCAGGGTTCCCTCCACGTTCCATTGGCCGTTCCCGGGGCTTACCCTTGAGGCACGGTGGATGAGCGATTGCTGCTCGTCGAGGACGACCCGTCCATCAGGGAGATCGCCTCTCTGGGCCTGAGGGACGCGGGGTTCCGGGTGACGGCGGCCGTCGACGGGCGGGAAGGGCTGACCCGGGCCCTTCACGACCCCTTCGACGCGATCATCCTCGACGTGATGCTCCCCTCGTTGGATGGGTTCCAGGTCTGCCGCGAGATCCGCAAGCAGAGCCGGGTGCCGATCATCATGCTGACGGCCCGGACGGACACGCTCGACGTAGTGGTCGGCCTCGAGTCGGGCGCCGACGACTACGTGACGAAGCCGTTTGAGATGCCTGAGCTCGTGGCACGGGTCCGTGCCGTCCTGCGCCGAGCCCAGGCGGCGCCCGAGGAGACCATGCTCTCGGTGGGCCAGCTCGAGGTCGATCCCGCCGGCTTCACCGCCAGGAAGGACGGCAAGGATCTCTCGCTGACAGCCACCGAGTTCCGGCTTCTCCTGGAGATGGCCCGCCGCCCAGGGCAGGTCTTCACTCGCGAGCTGCTGCTCCAGCGGGTGTGGAACTACGACTACCTGGGTGACTCCCGCCTGGTAGACGTGGCCGTCCAGCGTCTCAGGGCGAAGTTGGAGGACGATCCCGCTCACCCCACGATGATCAAGACCGTGCGCGGCGTGGGCTACCGTCTCGAGCGGCCCTGAGGGATGCCTCGCCGCATCCACCCCAGCCGCCTTCGGCGCCGCCTGGCCATCGCCTTCGTCCTGGTCGCCGGGATCTCCGCCGGCGTGCTGGCCCTGGGGTCCTACCTGTTGGTCCGCCAAGCCAGGCTGGCCGAATCGCGTGATCGCGCGAAGAACGAGGCGAGATTCGATCTCCTCCTCGCCCAGAGGTCCGTGCCGCTCGACGAACCGAAGGCCCACGAACTCCTGACCACCTTCGAGAAGACCGACTTGCACGTGATCTTGGTGCGCGGCGACGTCGCCACCCCCTCGAATACCTCGTTCGATCCGCCGATCCCGGATGATCTCCGTTTGCTGGTCCAGCGCGGCGATCTGGCATACGAGCGCGTGGGCAGGGGCGGCCGGAATCTGCTCCTGGTCGGCGCGCGGATCCCGGGTGCGACCGATGAGCTGTACTTCGTGTTCCCGGAGGACAGGATCTACCGGGACCTCATCCAACTACGCAACGTGCTGCTGATCGGGTGGGTCGCGGTGCTCCTCATTGCCGGCGTCGTGGGACGCTCGCTGGCCAAGCGGACCCTGGAACCGGTGGCTCGTGCCAGCCTGGCCGCCAGGTCGATGGCCGAGGGGTTGCTGGCCACGCGCCTCCCGGTGGAGGGGCAGGACGAGTTCGGGACGTGGGCAACCTCGTTCAACGAGATGGCCGAAGCGCTCGAGGCCAAGATCACCGCGCTGTCCGAGGCCCAAGCCCGGGAGCGCCGCTTCACCTCCGACGTCGCCCACGAGCTCCGCACGCCGCTCACTGCCCTGGTCGGCGAAGCGTCGGTCCTCCGGGAGCACCTCGACGGGATGCCACCCGAGTCGCGCCGCCCGGCCGAGCTGCTGATCCAGGACGTGACGCGCCTGCGCAGGCTCGTGGACGAACTCATGGAGATCTCTCGGTTCGACGCAGGGCGGGAGACCGTGTTGGAAGAGCCCGTAGAGGTTCTGCCGCTGCTCGGGGCGGTGCTGCGGGCCCGCGGCTGGGACGGAAGCGTCGCCATCGATGGCGACGGACTGGTCCTCTCGACCGACCGCCGCCGGCTCGAGCGGATCGTGGCGAACCTGGTGGGCAACGCTCT
>WNFV01000712.1_pt1 | contig 47983 bp, 43 predicted proteins | sample 5400101 | NCBI WGS metagenome assembly WNFV01 (sample SAMN13153361, study PRJNA577476) | soil metagenome | isolation source: 115 cm soil or saprolite under grassland replicate 1 | place: USA:California | collected 2016-06-15
GCACTGGCAGCCTGATCGAACTGCTGGCACTGGCGGCCCTGGCGGACGCCGCCATTGGGCAGCGCGATCAGGCGCTCGGGGTGCTCCAGCAGGCGCTGCTACTGGCGATGCCGGAAGGCTACGCGCGCATCTTTCTGGACGAGGGTGCGCCGATGCGATTGTTAATTGCAGATTGCAGACCTGTCCTGAGCACTTCGGCGGAGTTTACCCTGAGCACTTCGACTGCGCTCAGGGTAAACTCCGTCGAAGGATTGCAGATTGCACAACAGATCGTTGGCATGGAACGGGAAGATTCGCAGCGGTTGATGGCATATGCAGAGCGACTGCTGGCCGCCTTCGCCGAGGGGCTAGAGGCTAGAGACTTGAGGCTTGCAGATGCCATACGAGCCTCAAGCCTCAAGCCTCTAGCCTCAACGCTGGTGGAGCCTCTGAGCGAGCGCGAGTTGGAGGTGCTGCGGCTGATTGCCGGCGGTGCGTCGAATCAGGCCATCGCCGCGGCGCTGGTGATCAGCATTGGCACCGTGAAGAGCCACATCAATCACATCTTGGGGAAACTGGCAGCCTGTAACCGGACCGAAGCGGTGTCGCGTGCGCGCGCGCTTGGGCTACTTACTAACTAAGCACCTGTTCGAACGTTCGAATGACTCACGGGCACCGTGAGTTCGACGACCACGCCAGGCAGATCGTCTCGATTAGTGATCCGACACGTGCCCCCAACGGCCCAGACGATGGTCGCGACCCGCGCCAAGCCTAGCCCCATCCCAGCCACCTCGCCGGTGAAGTATTTTTCGCCCTGATAATAGGGTGTCCCGGCCCGCGCGAGCTGTTCCGGCGTGAGTGTCACGCCATCATCACGCACCTGGATGCAGGCCTTCTCGCCTTGTGCGCCGAACACCAACACCTCGACGGCTGGGGCGTGCCGTGGATGGAACTTTTTTGCATTCTCCAGCAGTTCCCCCAGGATGAGTTCGATAGTCGGCTGCGCGAGCCCGAGGCGTGCGCTCATCAGTTCGTCTGGGCACGCCACCGCAACCGTCTCTACGCCCACCATTGCGCCGATCGCCTGGGCCAGCCCTGGTAGCTGATCGAGAGGGAAGCCGGCTTCGGGCGCCACCAGACTAGGAGTGCTTATATAGCCCAGGATATCATCAATCGCCCCTCGCAGCCGCCGCGCGCCTTTCACCGCAATAGTCGCGATGTCGGTAATATCGTCGATCGGCAGATCCGCGGCATGCTGGGCCAGCAACTCCAAACTGAGCACGTGGATGAGCGGCGTGCGCAGCTTGTGCGACACCATTGCTTGAAATTTCCACATATTGCTCTGCACGCCTATCTGTGCGGTGACGTCCTGCAGCTGAATAAGCCACTCCCCGTCCGAGTCGGAAGGGAGCTGTAGTGCGCTGACCGCCAGCCAGCAGGCGCCAGCCGTGGCGGACTCCGGCCGCACCAGATAGCGCTGAGCCAGCACTCCACCCGCTGGAGCATCCGGCCAACTGGTCCATGCCTCCTGCGGCTCGCAGTGATAGTATTTCCGCGCCGCTCGGCGAAAGGTTTCGGTATTAGGTAGTGTGGTATCTGGCGGCAGCCCAAGGTACAGGCGGGCCTTGGCGTTGGCGTAGCGCACATGATCCGCCGCGCTGACCACCAGAAACCCGCCCTCGGCGTGGTCGACCACCCAAGCAAACTTGGCTCGCTCGGTGAGGAGCCGCCGGTAGCGGTTAAGCCGCGTAATCGTCTGCACGCGGGTCCGCAACTCGGTGCGATCGTACGGCTTGGAGAGGAAGTCGTCGGCGCCTGATTCAATCCCTTGGAGGCGGGAATCACGGTCGTCGAGCGCGGTCAGCATGATCACCGGGATCTCCGCCAGGCACGGGTCGGCGCGCAGTCGCCGGCAAACCTCGAAGCCGTCCATTCCAGGCATCATCACGTCGAGCAGGATAAGATCGGGCATGCGGCTGGCGGCCTGCGCGAGCGCCTCGGCGCCGGTGCTGGCGAACGCCAGGTCGTAGCCATACGGGCGAAGAATCCCCTCTAGGGTCTTGCGCCCGCCTACCTCGTCATCGACGATTAAAATTGTACTGGTGTGTGTCATTGATCGACTCCAATTTACTCATATATTAAGAATGATGTGACACAATCGCTGTCGCCGATTGGAGAATCTGTCGCAAGAATTGAGCTATCAAACAGTCTTTGGAAGAGAGATCTGGCCGCCACGATCGGTCGGCGCCGCCCGATCGCGGCTGTCGGTCGGGTTGGGCATCGGTAGCGCAGCCGCCCAGGGGAGCGTGATGGTGAAGCGACTGCCCTGCCCCAGCGTACTCTCGACCGCCACGCTGCCGCCTTGCAACGCGGCCATCCCCTGGACGAGCGCCAGCCCCAGCCCGGTGCCGGCATATTGGCGCGCCAGGCGACTATCTAGTTGCACAAACGGCTGGAATAAGCGCGGCAGGTCGTCCGCCGCCATTCCGATGCCGGTATCCCAGACGGTCAAGTGGACGCGCCGCGCCGCCGCATCGCCGACGATCTCAAGCCCGACTGTGCCGCCCTCAGGGGTAAACTTGACCACGTTGGAGAGCAAGTTGACCAGCATCTGTTTGAGGCGCCGCGCATCGACGTGGAGCATCCCCACGGTGCTATCATTCGACGAGACGATCCGAAGGTCTTTCTGGCGTGCCAACTGGCTGATCAGGCGGAGACTCGCCTGCGCGACCACCACCAGCTCGACCTCCTCGATGTGCAGATCGAGTTTGCCTGCCTCAGCTCGACCTCCTCGATGTGCAGATCGAGTTTGCCTGCCTCGACCTTAGAAAGGTCGAGGATGTCGTTGATCAGCGCCAGCAGATGCCGTCCACTCGCTTCAATATCGCGCAACGCCTCGGCTTGCTCGTCGTTGATCGCCCCAAAGATGCTCTCCTGGAGCGTTTCGGACATCCCAAGAATGGTGTTGAGCGGGGTGCGTAGCTCGTGCGACATGCTGGCCAGGAACTCATCTTTGTGGCGCGCAGCGTGCGCCAGCTCGCCGTTGGCCATGCGCAAGTCGGCGGTCCGCTCGGCCACCCGCTGTGCCAGTGAGGCCCGCTCTGCTTCCAATTCGGTCGTGCGCTCGGCCACGCGGGCTTCGAGTGTGCGCTGGTTCTCAGCGGTCGTCTCCTCTGCCATGCGCAAACTGTTGACCATGTGATTGAAGGTCGCTTGTAGGCTGCCAATCTCGTCGTGGCTGGTGATCGCGATGGTGTGGTCGAGGTCGCCATCGGCCACAGATATGTCGTTTGATGATGGACCGAGTCTACCCATGGTGCCGATCCTACCAGAGACGCGGCGCCGAGACATACCCAAAACTGTTTCAGTTCACGATCAATCTCCAGGCTCGTCAGCAACGCCGCGGGCGGTGCGCAGAAATCTACCTGGCACATCAAACTTTCGATAGATGCCTGACCTGCCGGTTTACGTATGGTTAGGACAAAGCCGAGAACGTTACGTACGAAAACTCCCTCTTGACAGGTGCTGGGGTTGCTGCTATCGTGGCTGCTCGTACGTGATACGCGGGCGTATACGCAGCTCGAACGTCCGACAAATGCGGCTGCCTCGCCCAACCCGCTACCCACATTCCGCGCGATCTTTGCGCGCACCAGCTGGGGCGACCGCACGCTCTTTGCGGCGTGCCAGGCCGGCCTGGTCAACAACCTCAACGATGGCATGTCCTGGGGGATCTTTCCGATCTTCTTCGCCGCTCAGGGCCTGCACATCGAGGGGATCGGCATCCTGAAGTTCGTCTACCCAGCGGTCTGGGGAGTCTGCCAGGTGATAACGGGACCCCTGGCTGATACAATTGGGCGCAAGCGGCTGATCGCGGCTGGAATGGGGGTCCAGGCAGCCGGCATCTGGCTCATACTGGCGACGCGCACGTTCGATTGGTGGCTCGGCGGGAGCGTGCTGCTGGGGCTGGGCTACGCGATCGGCGCGCTGCTCGCCGGGGTGATCGCCGATCTGATCGGGATTGGTTGGGCGATCGGTGTCGTTGGTGGACCGGCCTTATTGTCCGGTATTGTCACCGCCGTCGTGATGGTCGAGAAGAGGACGTAGCAGATTAAGCAACGCGCGCTTCGGAGCGAAAACGTTTAGGCACCAAATTGTCGCTAAGCGCGGCTGTACAGTCTGGTATCGTATTGACGCCTCATCCGTCCGCCAGCGTGCAGACGAGATCGCTCTGAAGCCAGAAGGGCGCTAGATAAGCCGGGGCAGGCGAAAGCGGCAGAAGATCGTCGGCGATCGGGATGCCGAGCGCTCCACGCATAAAGGTACGGCGCATCTCGACGCGGCGCCACAGATCGGGGTAGCCGGCCGCCAGGGCCGCGCATAGGTCGGCGTCGGCCACCGCCAGCGTGTCCTCACAGTTCAGGGCATAGCCATCCGGCAGCGGCGCGGGGATAATGTCGCACTGGAAGAGCATGCCCGACACGATTCGCTCCTGACTGCCTAGCCCGATCGGAGTGTGCATCCACTCGTCGTCGGCAATGAGATGGCCTGGGTTGAGCGCGAGCGCAAAGGGTGCTCCTTCCAGGCTGGCCTGCACCGCCCGCTGCACCGCATCGCCGGTGACGCCGATACGCAGCGTTTGCCACCATGTCGCCACGGCCCGAAAGTACGGTGTGACAAACTCCTGCCGAAACGTGTCGTCGGCAGCGGCGGCCAGCAGGCCCGCGCGGCAGCATAAGCTGCCCCGAAAGCCCACGGCTGTGGTGATGCCATCGCCCGCCGCCAGCCGGCGGTCCGAGGGACTGCTCAGGCCCACGATCGGCCCGCGCCCGCCCGACAGCATCATGTGGCAGGTGAGCGGGTCGCCCTGATACTGCATCAGCCCGGCTGCCTCCAGCTCAGTCATGCCCGGGCGCGCGCCGCGCACAATTCGCAGCACTGCCTCGCCGGCGCGCATGGCCGACCACTCGGCGGCCGCGATCCGGGCGGCGCTGTTCCGCACCTTGAGCCCCGCCGACGGGTGCAGCAGCAGTGGGGTCGTGTCGACCAGCCGCCCGGACGGCCCCGCCAGCCGCCGCAGGATGTCGACCAGCAGGGCGGGCACAAAGGCGGGCGCCGTGGGGTCGTCTGTCTCCTCCGGCTCCAGATACTTCCAGCCAATCACCGCCACCTGGTGGCCCTCCGCGATGCCGATCGCGTGCAGCACAGCGGCGAGCCGTGGTGCGCGCACGCGTGTCTGGCCCATTAAGCTCAACGACTGCGCGAGGGCAATCTCCAGCTCGATCGGCGCAACGCTGGCATAGCCCACGCCCTCGTTCCCGACGATCAGAGTGCGCCGCGCGCCGCGGCCTAACACCAACAAGGCCTCTTCGAAGCGCGGGTCGAAGCCACACAGATAGCTCAGATTGGCCGCATGTTCACGGTCGCCGTAGATCACCACCCAGTCGGACGCGGCAGCGGCGTACAGCGCATCGCAGGCGCGGGCATACTCCTCGACAGGGATGCGCGGCTGATCAGCGGTCGGGGCCTGCGCGGGCAGAGTCAGAGTCCGTAGCTGGACATTCACCGGTCACTCCGTGGATAGAAACAAAGCGATTCGGGTAGAAACAGCGCGTCGTAGGTCACGCGCTATAGGGCGCCGTCAGCTCAAGCTGGATGTTGTCGGGATCGCGGAACTCCAAAATATAGAGCCCGAAGCCCGGCCCCAGATCGCGAATCTCCCCATGCGGCACACCCCATTCGTCCAATGCGGTCAGCGCGCGCTCGAGGTCCGCGCGGGTGCCGCCGTTGAAACTCAAATGATCCAGGCCCACCCGATTTTCGTCGAATCGATCGCCCGCCGGCGCCGCGGGACGCAGCCCCATCAGCAGATTGCCGTTGATCAGCACGATGCCCCCTTGCAGCGCCTCAGAAATCCGGCCATGCTCCGGGTGATCGGGTGGCGGGGCGACTTCTGCCGCGATCCCGAACCCCAATACCTGCGTATAGAACGCACGTGAGCGGGCTACGTCGGTCACCGTGAGCCGGAGGTGATGGATCGGACCACATGGAATAGCGTTCGCCATGATAGCCCCCTAATGCATTTTCAAGCATGGTCATGTGATCCACAGATGACATAGATAAGGCTTTCTAAAGCGATACATTATCTGTGCAATCTGCACAATCTGTGGATGATTCTGTACTAACGATAGTTCAACAGGTAACCGGCACGCCGGCCATCCCGGCGCAGCCGATCGTCGCGTGCTTCGGCTCATGCGGTCGCAACCAGGCCATGCACATACGTCGCGCAAGTTGAAGCGATAGGCGAGGCGGTAGGACAGAGCGCTGTGGATACACAGCTCGCGCGCAAGGGTGGTGCAACTGATTAGGATGGGACGAAATCTGGCGCTCCAGACGGCGATGGGGTGTTTCGACGCGTGAATACTACGGTGCTGTGCAAACTATAGTTCATCGCGGAGGCACTGTCAAGGACCGGAAGGGAGATTGCTCTTAGGCTTCAACGAGATGCTGTTGAGGCTCCTGATGCGCTTGAGGAATACGCGGTCGAGCGCATAGGTGAATCCTATGTTCATACATACTACATGGCTTTGTATTCACAAATTCGAGATTACAATTTCATTACAAATGTGCCATAATGGTTAGCATGGCCGACGCCACAACGGTCGCGTCATAGGCTGTGAGTATCGGCATATACGCCCTGGGCCTGCGATCACGACCGGAGCATGACCGCAGATGCGAACAGGGCCCGACATCTTGCGAGGAGCATCGTATGTTTTTAGCACCCACTGCGCGGCTTCGACCATCGCCAGCCGGGCTCGCGGCGATCCTCGGGCCGCTGCGCGCCGAGATTCTCGCCACACTCTGGCAGCACGGCCGCGCAACTGCCCGCGACGTACATCGGCAGCAGCACGCAGCACGCCAACACCCGTATGGCACGATCCGCCGGGCCATGCAGCGTATGGCGGCGGACGGCTACCTCACGCGCCTTCCACGCAGAGAGCGTAATGCCTACATCTACGTGGCCTGTGTGAGTCAAGCAGAGCTCACCACCCAGGTCGTGCACCAGATTCTGGATGGCTTGGCAGCCGATTATCCGACCGCGCTGGCCGCCTATGTTGCACGATACGACGCGGCGCGGGCGCCACGCCTGCGGCTGGTGTGGGCAGGCGATCAGCATCGACAACGCGCACACTCCTGACGGCCTATACGGCGACGCTTGTGGAGCATTGTAGGGACTCGGAAATACTACATCATGGCAACCTAATCGTATTGCGTATTGCGTATTCCGTCCGGTGAGCTACGCAATACGCAATACGCACGGTCCCGTAGCATGTCTCAACCCTGCGTTGCTTCCGGCTCGGCCGGCCCGCGCGGCGCCGGCTCCTTGGCCGGGGGATCGTACCAGCCGCCCGGCGGCGCGAACTTCTCCGCTTCGGCCGGTCCCCAGCTATTCTTGTCATACTCATAGAGCGGTGTGACGTTCCCCAGGACTGGGTCGACGACCTCCCAGGCCGCCTCGACCTCGTCCCGGCGGGCAAACAGTGTAGAGTCGCCCTCCATCGCATCCCCTAACAGGCGCTCGTATGGCCTCAGTGCGTGCCGCTCATAGCGCATCACTTCCAACTCAACCGGCTCGCCCACCATCATCTCACCGCCTCGTTTGACCCGCGTGCCCAGCGCAATCAGAATCTCAGGGCTCAGCCGGAAACGCAGGTAGTTTGGGGCGGTCGCAAGCTCTTCGCCGAAGGGCGAGAACGGCGGGCGGCGGAACTTGACCAGCACCTCGCAGGCGGTCACGGGCAGACACTTCCCCGCGCGGATGTAGACCGGAACCTCGGCCCAACGCCATGTGTCGACCACCAGGCGGACTGCGGCAAAGGTCTCGACGGTGGAATCAGCCGCAACCCCAGCCTCGTCGCGGTAGCCACGGTACTGGCCGCGCACGACATCCTCGGGCCTGAGATTCCGTATCGCCTTGATCAGCGTGCCCTTGGCGTCGCGTACCGGTTCGGGCGTACTGCCGGTGGGCGGCTCCATCAACGCGCAGGCCGCCAGCTGCAGCATGTGATTCTGAACCACATCGCGGATCGCGCCGGCCTCCTCGTAGAACCGGCCGCGCCCACGTACATCGAATTGCTCGGCCATGGTGATCTGTACATGGTCAACGTACAGGCGGGTCAAGATCGGCTCGAGCCAGATATTGGAGAAACGGGTGTAGAGGATGTTCTGGACCGGCTCTTTGCCGAGGTAGTGGTCGATGCGGAAGATCGCTTCCTCGGGGAAGTATTCGTGCAGGATGCGGTTGAGTTCCAGAGCCGAGGCAAGGTCGCGCCCGAAAGGCTTCTCGACGACCACGCGGGCATTTGTGGTGCAGTCCACCTTCGCCAGCCCCGCCGCGACGGTGGCGAACATGCTGGGTGGGATCGCCAGGTAGTGGAGCGGGCGCGCGGCATCGCCAAGCGCGGCACGGAGCTGTTCATAGGTGGCGGGGTCGTTATAGTCGCCGTCGACATAGCGCAGGAGCGACGACAGTTTGGCGAAGGCCACTTCATCGACGCCGCCGTGCGCTTGAAGGCTCTCGCGGGCGCGCGCGCGCAGCTGATCCAGGGTCCAGCCGGAGAGCGCGACCCCCACGACCGGCATATCGAGACGGCCACGCTGCACCAGCGCCTGCAGCGCGGGAAAGATCTGCTGGTAGGCCAGGTCGCCAGTGGCGCCGAAAAAAACCAGCGCATCCGAGTGTTCGGCGGCCATCAGCGACCTCCCGGGCCACCCAGCTTCTTCTCCGCATGGCCGCCGAAGGCGGCCCGCATGGCAGAGAGCAGCTTCTCGGCGTAGTCGTCCTCGCCGCGCGAGCTAAAGCGGGCGTACAGGGCAGCGCTAATGACAGGAATCGGAACGGATTCGTCGATTGCCACCTTGACCGTCCAGCGTCCCTCGCCCGAGTCCGCGACACGGCCGCTGAAGTCGTTGAGGTCGGGATCAGCGAGCAGCGTCTGCGCCGTGAGGTCGAGCAGCCAGGAGCTGATCACGCTGCCGCGGCGCCAGACCTCCGCGATATCGGCAAGGTTGAGGTCGTACTGATAGTGCTCGGGATGCTCGAGTGGCGTCGTCTCCGCATCGGCCGGGCGCGGCTGCATGCCGCAGTCGGCATGCTCAAGGATGTTGAACCCTTCGGCATAGGCGGCCATGAGGCCATACTCGATGCCGTTGTGGACCATCTTGACAAAGTGGCCGGCGCCGTTCGCCCCGCAGTGCAGGTAGCCCTGTGCGGCCGTGCCATCCGCGTGCGCGCGCCCGGGCGTGGGCGGCGCCATAGCGCTGCCGGGCGCCAGGGCGGCGAAGATCGGGTCGAGGTGCCGAACGATCAGCGCCTCGCCGCCGATCATCAGGCAGTAGCCGCGTTCAAGGCCCCACACCCCGCCGCTCACTCCCACGTCGACATAGTGCAGGCCCCGCGCGGCGAGCTCACTCGCACGGCGGATATCGTCGTGGTAATACGAATTCCCGCCGTCGATCACGATGTCGCCCGGAGCGAGCAGCGGACTGAGCTGTGCCAGCATCCCATCGACGATCGCAGCCGGCAACATCAGCCAGCACACGCGCGGCTGCGCGAGCTGCGCGACCAGATCCGCGAGCGCGGACGCCCCGCCAGCGCCCTCGGCTTCGAGGCTGCGCACCGCCTCCTGGTGCACGTCGTACCCGACGCAGGTATGGCCGGCGCGCACGAGCCGGCGGGCCATATTGGCCCCCATCCGGCCCAGTCCAATCATACCAAGCTGCATCTTCAATTCCTCCGCTGTTCTGCGCAGGTACATGCCCTGTGCCTGATACACCCCATCAAGTCCCGTTCCACGAGATTTCGAGCAGGGGCGCGGATCCATGAAGATAGGTATCTTCTTTTTTGCCGAGTAGAAAACGCTATGTCATTTGCAAGCGATACGAAGCTAGGTTGTGATAGAATCAATGTCGTTGATCGTCGGGCCCTACAGACGAATCCGCACCAACCCACACGCTGATCGTGGGCGCGGCGAGCGATCAGATGCGTCCCTTCGGTCAACAAAACAAGGGTTATCGCGCAGCTTGGCTCAATAAAGCGCCGCTGCATAGACCGAGAGGAGAATCACCATGGAACATCGCCAACTCGGCCGCACGGGCATGCAGGTCAGTCTGCTGTGCCTGGGATGCATGATGTTTGGCGGCAAGACCGGCCCAGAAGAGTCGTATGACATCATCGACCGCGCGATCGACGCCGGCATCAATTTCCTCGACACCGCCAATGTCTACAGCCGCGGGCGCAGTGAGGAGGTTACCGGCGCGGCGCTCAAGCGCAATGGCAAGCGCCAGCGAATCGTGCTGGCCACCAAGGTCCACGGCACCATGGACGACGACGACCCGAACGCGCAGGGCAACAGCCGCCGCCATATCATCGAGCAGTGCGACGCCAGCCTGCGTCGCCTCCAGACCGACTACATCGACCTGTACCAAATCCACCGCCCGCACCCCGAGATCGCGATCGACGAGACGCTGCGGGCGCTGGACGACCTCATCCGCGCCGGCAAGGTGCGCTACATCGGCACCAGCACGTTCGCGGCATGGCAGCTGGTCGAGGCGCTGTGGGCATCAAAGGAGCTAGGGCTGAACCGATTCGTCTGTGAGCAGCCGCCGTATAACCTGCTCGACCGCCGGATCGAACGCGAGCTGCTGCCGATGGCCCAGACCTTCGGCGTGGGAATCATCCCTTGGAGTCCGATCGGCGGCGGGCTGCTCAGCGGTAAATACAACCGCAACGACCCCTCGCCCGCCGACGCGCGCTACTCGCGCCCCGACAACCCGATCATGGAGCGGCGCGTCAAGGATAAGGATCGGATCTTCGACGTCGTCGAGCAGCTCCAGCCACTCGCCGCGGCGAAGGGATGCACGCTTGCGCAGCTCGCGCTGGTCTGGTGCGCCCAGCAACCTGGCGTCACCAGCCCGATCATCGGGCCGCGCACGATGGAGCAGCTGGAGGACAATCTCGGCGCGCTGAATGTGACGATCACCGACGACGACCGCACCCGGATCGATATGATCGCCCCGCCGGGACGCATGGTCGCGCCATTCTACGAAGCGAACTTTGGGCCGAACCTGTACCGGTGGTAAAGCATGAACAATGAAGGATGAAGATCAGCGCTCACCGTTGATCTTCCTTCATCGTTCGACATACGGCGAAAACCGATGATTCCGATACTGATCTTATAAGGAACAATCTGATGACGACTCAACCACAAGAGCCGATTCGCGTCGCGATCATTGGCACGGCGGCCCGCGCGGCGGGTATGTACGGGCCGATTCTGCGTGGGCTGCCAGGCGTGGAGCTAGCCGCCGTGTGGGGCCGCAGCCACGAGTCGGCGCGGCGCCTGGGCGAACGGTTATCCGCACCCGCCTACACCGACCTCGACCGGCTCATCCGCGAGACCGCTCCACAGATTGGGATCGTGTGCGTGGCGTACGGCGCGAACGGGCAAGTCGGGCTGATGGCGGTGGAGCACGGGCTGCACGCGCTGCTCGAAACGCCGATCGCCCACAACCTGGCCGAGGCCGACGCGATCATCGCCGCGGCGCGGCGGCGCGGCGTCAAGGTCGAGGTCGCCGAGCAGTTTCACCGCCGGCCGCTCGAGCAGATCAAGCTCAGGCTGATCGCGTCCGGCCTGTTCGGCCGCGTCTACACCGCCTTCAACGACTTCGCAGGCCACGGCTATCATGGCATCAGCGTGCTGCGCAGCTACCTGGGGCTCGACGCGCGGCCCATCCAAGTGACCGGCGCGGTGCAGGGCTACGACCTGGCGCCTTACTTCTCGCGCCTGGCCGGCAACGCCGATGCGCGCCAGGAGAGCCAGGAGCACGGCATCATCACCTTCGACGACGGCCGGCTGGGCATCTTCCACTGGACGTCGGTCGGCTACGACTCGCCGCTGCGCTGGTGGCGCAGCAGCCGCTTCCTGGCGGAAAAAGGCATGGGTATCACCGTGGGCGTCGGGCTGAACGTGCAGGAGCAGCTCACCCTGTTGGCGCCCGGCGGCGAGGCCCCACGGTTCATCACAGTCGAGCGGCGCTGGGAGCGTGTTGACGGCGGCGCACTAGAGGCGATCGTGGCGCACACCGGCGACCCGGATGTGCCGATCGTGCGCTGGGAGAACCCGTTTCGCTCGCTCGTTCCGGGGGCCAGCCCACAGTGGCACGACGACGAGATCGGTGTCGCTAGCTGCATTATCAGCCTGGTCGACGCCGTGCGGAACGGCGCCGAGCCGAGCTATGGAGCGCTGCAGGGCCGGCTGGACCAGGAGCTCATCCTGGCAATCCGTCAGTCGTCGGCCGAGGGCGGGCGACCAGTGCCGCTGCCGCTGGTTGGCTCCTAGAACGCCGGTAGAGAATCCACGAAGTCACACGAATGAACACAAAAGTATCCATTCATTCGTGCATCCCTTCGACGGAGTTTACACTGAGCGCAGTCGAAGTGCTCAGTGTAAACTCCGCCGAAGTGCTCAGGACAGGCTTCGTGTCGCTTCGTGGATCATGACGAATATTCTACCGACTTTTGTACAGTTTTTGGCAGCCGTCGTCCTGTTCGGTACAGTCATTCTTCGGCTATCATATGGTGAGACGCACGGTGCCCTGCAAGCTTACTTATTCGCTGCAATGAGGCCATGATGTTCGAGCATTATTTTTCACGCGCGTATACCGGTGACCCCTTTGTGTTATTCGCGCCGGCACATCTGGGTGCAATTGGGATCGTCCTTGGCGCTTGCGTCTTGCTCGCCATGGGACTCCGCTCAGCACAGCTTACACCACGCCAACAGGCGATCATCCGGCACGGGCTGGCGCTCTTTGCGCTGGTGAATCTGGTTGCCTGGTATCTGTGGGAGTGGTCCGTCGGGCTCTCATCGCTGGCATTCTCGCTGCCGATCCAAATTTGTACTGGTGCGACGATTCTCTGTCCCATAATGCTGTGGCGGCGCAGCTACCGGCTGTTCGAAATTATCTACTTTTGGGGTCTGGCGGGTGCGACCCAAGCGCTCTTTACCCCCGATATCGGGGCCTTCGGCTTTCCTCACTTCGTCTTCATCATTTTCTTCACGTCGCATGGCAGCATCCTGTTATGTGTGGTGTTTATGTTGGCGGCCGAGCGCTACCGCCCATACTGGTCCTCGCTTGGCCGTGTGATTCCGATCACCCTGGGCTTTTTAGGTTTCGCTGGGCTGGCGAACGCGCTGACGGGCGGCAACTACATGTTCGTCGCCCGCAAGCCGCCCTTCCCGACGCTGATCGACTATCTTGGCCCATGGCCTTGGTATGTGCTCTATCTGATCGCGATCGGCATCGTGTCCTTCGTGATTGTCTATCTCCCATTTGCCCTGCGCGATCGGGCCATCGCAGCGCAGCCGCGCGTGCGGGCGCCCGGCGATGGTGGTACAAACACCGCTGTTAGAACATGATCGGCTGCTTTATTTTTCGAAAGTTCCTTAATACCATCTCGGCGCGAACCCTACTCGCTCCGGCGAACATGCATCGCCGACTTGCGGATGATCAGATCCATGGGGAAGTGCGGCAGCACCGGCTCTTGGTTGTCGAGCAGGCGCAGGAGACCCTCGGCGGCGGCCCGCCCCATCTCGAACGACGGCTGACGCACTGTCGTCAGTGGCGGCAGTGTGTAGGCCGAGAGAAACTGGTCGTCGAAGCCAATCAGCGACATATCGGTCGGGATGCGGTAGCCGTGGTTGAACAGGCCGAGCATAGCGCCGTAGGCGGTCTGATCGTTGGATGCAAACACCGCGGTGAACCGCTCGCCGCGCGCCAGTAGTTCCTCGACACCCGCCAGCCCGGACTCCTCGGTAAAACGCCCGTCGACGATCAAGCGTTCGTCGATGGTGAGGCCAGCCTCGGCCAGCGCCCATCGATAGCCGGCCCTGCGATCGTCGGCATCGGGATGGCCGGCCATTCCGGTGATGTGCGCGATGCGGGTGTGGCCGAGGCCGAGCAAGTAGCGCGTCGCGCGATACGCGCCGCCCTGGTTGTCGACGTAGACGCATTGCGACTCTAGGCCTTCGACGCGCCGAGCGACAATCACCAGCGGAACTCGCGCCGCGACCGCGCGCAGCTCGGCGTCGGGGATGCTGCTGGCAAGCACAATCACGCCATCGACCCGTCGCTCCAATAGCAGCTGCAGCGAGCGCGCCTCGTCCTCTTGATTCTCGGCGTGCCAGTGCGTGCTGGCAAACATTGGCTGGTACGCCGCGCGATCCAGCCCGCGCTCGATCCCCAAGACCATCTGGGCGAAGAACGGGCTGGAGATATCCTGCATGAGCACGCCGATGGTCATCGAGCGGCCACGCACCAGCCCGCGCGCCACCGGGTTCGGCCGGTACTGGTGCTGCTCAATCGCTGCCAACACCAGCGCCCGTTTGTGGTCGGCAACTCGCTTGCTGCCGTTGAGCACACGTGAAACGGTGCTGGGAGATACACCTGCCTCCCGCGCGATATCTTCGAGTGTTGTGATTTTGTTCATAAGGGCATACCGTGTTGGCGAGCATCTCTAACCTACAATTATCTGCGATCAGGAAAGCGATGTCAAGATATCCAGGCGCTCTATTGACAAGAGTGTGAGCATAGAATATACTCTGTCGGGCAAGCGCTTTCCCAACACAACGCTCTAAATAGTCCTTGTGAAGCTTATCGGTTTGTGAGTCTCTATTTATAGAACATCTAATGGTATGATAGCGATTTCCTCCGATAGGAGATCCCAAAGAGCCGGTCTGAGACAGGAATGCTATGGCCGAAAGACTGAGAGTTGCTGTCGTTGGTGGTGGCGAAGGAGCGGTCCATCTCGACGCGTACAACAGCCTGCCCGAACTCTATGAGGTCGTCGCGCTGTGTGACATCGATCGGGACAAAGCCCAGCGGGTGGCAGATACCCACGGCATCCCACGCATTACGACCGACATCGCCAGCTTGTGCCGCATAGATGACCTCGACGTGATCGATATCTGCACGCCTCCGCATCTGCACTTTGCCCATGTGCAGCAGGTGCTGGCGGCCGGCAAGCACGCAATTTGTGAGAAGCCGCTGGTCAGCTCGCTCAAAGAAGTAGACGAGTTGATCGCTGCCGAGGCTCAGTCGGGCCGGCGGGTCATGCCGATTTTCCAGTATCGCTTCGGGCATGGGCTGCAGAAGCTCAAGCTGCTGATCGAAAGCGGGCTGGCCGGCCTGCCGTACTTGTCGACCGTGGAGACCGCCTGGAGGAGGCGCGCGGAGTACTACGCGGTGCCGTGGCGGGGCAAGTGGTCGACCGCGCTGGGAGGGGTTTTGCTAGGCCATGCCATCCATGCCCACGATATGCTATCCGATGTGATCGGCCCCGCCAAGCGCGTCTTCGCGCGCACTACCACACGAGTCAATCCGATCGAAGTCGAAGACTGCGCGAGTGTGACGCTCGAGATGGTCGATGGCTCCCTGGCGTCGCTCTCCGCAACACTGGGATCTGCGGCCGAGATCACACGGCATCGCTTCTGCTTCAGCGGGCTGGTCGCCGAGAGTAACACCCGACCCTACAGTAATTCTGGCGATCCGTGGGTCTTCACCAGCGACACGCCGGAGCTCGAGCAGCAGATCGCGGCGCAGCTGGCGCGGTTTGAGCCGCGGCCGGAAGGCTTCGCGGGGCAATTCTACCGCTTCTACGACGCGCTTCAGACCGGCGCTGATCTGCCGGTAACGCTCGCCGACGCCCGCGCCTCGCTCGAATTAATCACCGCCATGTATGCTTCGGCGCAGACGGGCGCGAACGTCGATCTGCCAATCGGCGCGGATCACCCGAACTATGCGAGCTGGCGGCCATAAGGGAGTCTAAGTGCAGGCTATCGTAAATTCGATCCGATTTCCTTCAGTTCCTCTATTTCCCTTTGGCTATGCCAGGGAAATGAGGGGGTACTACGGGAACTAGGATCGAACTTGTGGTTGGCTGTACTAAGTCACCAAGATTTTCTATGCATCTGAACAGGCACATGCTATCGAGAAAGGTGTTGCCGTGAACGATCACTCGAGCCACCATACGCCAGCGTATCTGGATTCCTCTCAGTCGATCGGCGAGCGTGTACGCGACCTTCTGGCGCAGATGACTCTGGAGGAGAAGATTTCGCAGATGCGGCACAATGCCTCGGCGATCCCGCGCCTGGGCATGCCGGCGTACAACTATTGGAACGAGGCGCTTCACGGTATCGGCCGCAATGGCCGCGCCACCGTGTTTCCGCAGGCAATCGGCATGGCCGCGACATGGAACCCCGCGCTCATCCAGCGCATCGCCGCGGCGATCGCCGACGAGGCCCGCGCCAAGTATCATGCGACGCTTGGCCGAACGGGCGAAACGCTGATCTACCAGGGGCTGACCTTCTGGTCGCCGAATGTCAACATTTTCCGCGACCCGCGCTGGGGCCGCGGCCAGGAGACCTGGGGCGAAGATCCATTCCTCGCCGGCGAAATGGGCGCGGCATTTGTGCGCGGTCTGCAGGGCGATCACCCGCACTATCTCAAAACCGCGGCCTGCGCCAAGCACTATGCCGTCCATAGCGGCCCCGAGCAGGAACGCCACACCTTCGACGCCGTCGTCTCGCGCCGCGATTTGTACGAAACTTACCTGCCGGCCTTCAAGAAGCTCGTCACCGAGGCGAACGTCGAAGCGGTGATGGGCGCCTACAATCGGACCAACGGCGAGCCGTGTTGCGCCAGCCAGCTGCTGCTGGTCGACATTCTGCGCGGCGAGTGGGGCTTCGCGGGTCATGTCGTCTCCGACTGCGGGGCGCTCGGCGATATCCACGCCACGCACAAGGTCACGCACGATGGCGCCGAAACTGCGGCGCTAGCCCTCCAGAAGGGCTGCGACATTGGATGTGATACCGTGTATGCCGACTACCTGGCGGAGGCGATCGGGCGCGGGCTGGTGACCGAGGCCGACCTGGATCGCGCGCTGGGGCGTACGCTGGCCACACGCTTCAAGCTGGGCATGTTCGACCCCCCGGAGCAGGTGCCGTATGCCGCAACACCGTTAAGCGTGGTGGGGTGCGAGGCTCACCGCCAACTCGCCCACGAAGCGGCCGTCACGTCGATCGTGCTCTTGAAGAACAACAACAGCATTCTGCCCATCCGCGACGTTCGCAGCATCTGTGTACTTGGTCCGAACGCCGCTTCGATCGAGGCGCTCCTGGGCAATTATTACGGCCTGAGCGACTCCTTCACCACGCTTCTGGAAGGTATCGTCGGGCGCGTGTCCGAGGAGGTGAAAGTCGAGTACCGTCCCGGAGTGCAGCTTACGCTCGGCAACCACAACGCAGTCGACTGGTCGATATCCGTAGCGAGCGAAAGCGACCTCACAATCGCCTGCATGGGAATCTCTCCGCTGCTCGAGGGCGAAGAGGGCGATGCCATGCTCTCAACACAGGCGGGTGACCGAGCGGACATTGGGCTACCGGCCGCGCAGATCGCGTATCTCAAGCAGATCGCGGCGGCGGGGGCAAAGATCGTACTGGTGCTCTGCGGCGGCAGCCCGATCGCGCTGGGCGAGGTGGAAGATCTGGTAGAGGCAGTGGTGTTCGCCTGGTATCCTGGGCAGGCGGGCGGGCGGGCGCTGGCCGAGATCTTATTCGGCGATATCGCGCCTTCGGGCAAGCTGCCGCTCACCTTCCCGCAGTCGATCGATCAGCTGCCGCCGTACGAGAACTACGCCATGGCGGGCCGTACCTATCGCTATACGACCGCCGAGCCGCTGTATCCATTTGGATTTGGCTTGAGCTATACGCGGTTTTCCTACGCTGATTTGACGTTGCATACAAGCCATATCGCGGCGGGCGACATGCTGTCCGTACATTCGACACTCGCCAACGACGGTTCGGTGGAGGCCGAGGAGGTAGCGCAGTGGTATCTGAGCGATCTGGATGCATCTGTGCCAGTGCCACACCACAAGCTGATCGGCTTCCAGCGTGTACGGCTCGCACCGGGCGAGCGCCGCACACTGGAATTCACCATTACACCCGAGATGATGGCGCTCGTCGACGACGACGGTAAGACCCGGCTTGAACCGGGGCAGTTCCGCATCACCGTAGGCGGCTGCTCGCCGGGTGCGCGCGGAACCGCGCTAGGCTCGCCGGAAGCACTGTCGGCGAGATTTATGGTGGCGTAGAGTTTTATGGTTGACCGTCAGTTGTCCGTCGTCAGTCGTCAGTGCTCACAACTGACGACGGACAACTGACAACGAACAACTGACAACTACTGCTATTGCACGGCCGCGGTACTAAAGAAGACTTTATCGTCGCTGATATCGGTACTCGTACCGACGATCGTGAACATCGCTTGCGCGCGAATATCCTCCGACGAGCTGCCGACCATGACCTCAACCGCGCCGGGCTCGACGACAAACGCCATAGCCTGATCGTAGAAGCCAAGCTGGCGCACGTCGAGCTGGAACGTGACTGTCCGCGTTTCGCCTGGCGCCAGGCTAAGGCGCTTGAACCCCTTCAGCTCTTTGACTGGCCGCGTAACGCTGGCCTGCACGTCGTGGATGTAGAGCTGGACGACCTCATCCCCAGCGCGACTGCCGCTGTTGGTAATATCGATGCTGATCGCGACATGCTCCTTCGCCGTGGCCTGCTCGCGATCGAGTCGCAGGTTGGCGTAGGAGAAGCTGGTGTAACTCAGGCCGTAGCCGAAGCTAAACAGCGGTTTGGTGCTCAGCTCGACGTAGTCGCCCTTCCAATGCGAGCGCCCGCCCGACGGCTTGTGGTTGTAGTAGACTGGTAGCTGCCCGATGCCGCGCTCCATTAAGGCGCGGGCCTTTTCCGGCGAGAACGTACTATCGTCGAGCAGCTCGTAAACCCAGCCGCTGCCAAGCTGCGCAATCTTTTCATCGAGCGTCATGCGTTCGAGCAGGTCGTGTACGCGCTCAGGTATCGGCCGGGTAGGATCGCAATAGATCATGGAGGGTGTGGGCGCCGTTTTCATTGATGTATCCTTGAGTTCCAGCTCGTCTCATTTCGCAAGAATAAACCTATAAAGGGCAGCAGTCAAGCACAACGCCAGGGCCATGTCAAAGTGGTTTTTCGGCCCGGCGCACGCCCTGAACTAAAGTTCGGGCTAAGAGCGGAAGTCAACTAAAGCTGACTAGAAAGCGCTAGTCGGCCTTCAGCCGACTTTGGCTCTCAGCCTGAACTTCAGTTCAAGGCGGACTTTGACGTAGCCCTGAGCACAAGGCTGATCGCCGGCGACAAGTGAAAGCAGAAGTGCTATGATGATCGCAGCACATCGGGCATAGCACCGGTCATTCCCCACACAAGGACAGAGAAGGACACAGCATGGATCTCACAACCGTCGACCATCTGCTGACGACAACGCGCTCGGTGCGCAAGCGACTCGACATGACTCGCCCGGTCGAGCCTGAGGTGATCGAGCGCTGCCTGGAGATCGCCATCCAGGCGCCCAGTGGATCGGACCGCCAGGGCTGGCATTTCGTGATTATCACCGACCCCGAGCTCAAGTTTGGTATCGCCGAGCTGTATCGCAAGTCGTACGCGCGCTACGCCGCCAGCGGGTCACAAAGCGGCCCCGGCGCGCCGCGCCCACAGCTGCGAAGTTCGTCGAACTACCTGGCCGAGCATTTTCACGAGGCGCCCGCGCTAGTGCTGTTCTGTTACGAGGGCCGGCCCGAGCAACCTGGACCGGCGGCCCAAGCCGGGCTGTATGGCTCGATCCTGCCGGCAGCCTGGTCGTTTATGCTGGCGCTGCGCGCGCGGGGTATCGGCGCGGCCTGGACCACGCTGCACTTGCGCTATGAGCAGGAGGCGGCCACGCTGCTGGGGCTGCCGCCCAACCTAACCCAGGCGGTGCTACTGCCGATCGCCTACTACACCGGCGACGACTTCAAGCCGGCGGCGCGCCAGCCGCTGGCCGAGCGCATGCACTGGAACGGCTGGCAGGGCCGGCGCGAACAGTAAAGGAGAACTCTTTATGGCGAGCAGCGACTATCACTTCATCACCCACTGGCGCGTGCGCGGAACAATTGACGAAATCGCGGATATTATCGGGAATGCCGCCGATCTGGTGCGCTGGTGGCCGTCGGTGTATCTCGATGTGCGCGAGCTCGAGCCTGGCGACGCCGATGGCGTCGGCAAAGTGATCGACCTGTATACCAAGGGCTGGCTGCCCTACACCCTGCGCTGGAAATTCCGCGTTAGTGAAGTGCGCGGCGGCCACGGCATGACTCTGGAGGCCTCGGGCGATTTCGTGGGGCGCGGCATCTGGACGTTCGAGCAAGATCGGGAGTGGGTCAATATCACCTACGATTGGAAGATCCGCGCCGACAAGCCGCTGTTGCGCTCGCTCTCGTTCCTGCTCAAGCCAATCTTCTCGGCCAATCATCACTGGGCGATGGCACAAGGTGAGGAAAGCCTGCGGCTCGAGCTGGCCCACCGCCATGCGGCGACAGCCGAAGAACGCGCGCGCATCCCGCCGCCCCCTGGCCCAACCACAATGTCGCCGCTGCCGCTGCTGTTCGGCACGCTGGGCATTATTGGGATGTGTGTGGGCCTGGTCTATATACTCGCAAGACTCTGGCGACGTCGTCCATAGCTGGTCGCATCCGGTCAATCTTCGCGGACCGATCGGCCAGGAACGCGCGGCGCCTACAAGATCAGATTCGGAAACGGCGGACGAGCGCGCACGGTGTCTTGGTGGTTCCGTCGTAAACTGATCATTGGAATGGAGCAAGTTATGAGCGACTACGGCACCCGACTGCAATTTGGCTACTTTCTGACGCCGGATGCTGCGGCAGACCAGCAGATCATTGCGCTGGGGCAGCAGCTCGAGGCGTGGGGGTTGGACCTGATTGGCATTCAGGATCACCCGTATCAGTCGCGCTTTCTCGATACTTTGACGTTGATCGCGATGATTGCGGCCCAGACGAAACGGATCCGCGTTTTTCCCGATGTGATCAACGTGCCGTTGCGCCAGCCGGCGGTGCTGGCAAAATCGGCCGCGACGATCGACCGGTTGAGTGGCGGGCGGTTTGAGTTGGGGCTGGGCGCCGGCGCGTTTTGGGATGCCATCGCGGCGATGGGCGGGCCAAAACGCACCCCAGGTGAGGCGCTCGCGGCGCTCGAGGAAGCTATGACAATCATCCGGCACATGTGGAGCAATCAACGTTCGGCGTCCTTCAATGGGCAGTTTTACTCGTTGAAGGGCGTGCATCCTGGTCCTTTGCCCGCGCACCCGATCAAGCTCTGGGTTGGCGCCTACGGGCCGAAGATGATCGATCTGATTGGGCGGGTTGGCGATGGATGGGTACCATCGCTCTCGTATGTCCCGCTACCCAGAATCAAAGAATTGCAGCAGCGCATCGACGACGCGGCGGCGCGGGCCGGGCGTAACCCTGCCACCATCGAGCGCATCCTGAACATCAGCGGGCAGATCACCAATGGCAACTCGTCTGGGCTGCTGAACGGCCCGGTCGATCAGTGGGTCGATGATCTCACGACGCTGACGCTGGAGTACGGCATGAACGCCTATGTGTTGATGGGGGACGATCTACAGCAGGTACGCCGCTTTGCCGAGGAGATCGTGCCGCAGGTACGTCAGCAGGTTGATCGGGAACGGCGGGCGAAGATCTAGCGATCCTATTTCACAGAGGCAGGAATTCGATCTGGTTGCGCAGGTCTTCGAGGTTGAGCGCTTGGGTGATCAGTTCCAGGTCGCGTATCGCCTGGCCGATCGTGATACTGAACGGGACGCCGGCACGCCGCGGAATCGCACCATCACGATGCGGTCGTGGCCTTGACTAGCGCCGCCAGGATCGTCTGGTGGGCGGCGACCTGCTCGCGGAAAACTCGTCGCCGCGCGGGGTCCGCAATCTCGCCGGACTGCTGCTCGAGCAGCGCCTTGGCGGCGCGCAGCACCTCGGCGCCGGCTAACAATGATTCTACCAGATCGTCGACGTCGAAAGGAGGCTTTGCACAACGGTACCGGCAGCACACCAGGGGATGCTCACACGCTCCGATGCCCCCTGCGTATGCTATACTGATGCGAGCGGTCATCGCCAATTGCTACAAGGGTTCTGATACAGCCGGTTGCATGGACAGTGGATGCGCGCACCGTACGTGCGGAGGGCAGCCGGAATTGGGTAACGCTCGAAAGGCACCGGTATGCCCTATATCGCCACGCTGGTCCTCGCCGCCGCTGTCGCCAGCGTACTGACATCAATCGCCTGGCGTTACCGGGATACCCCCGGCGCGCCAGCCTTCGCCCTGCTGATGTTGACGGTTGTCGTCTGGTCGTTGGGCTATGCCTTCGAGTTGAGCAGTGCTACCCTGCCCGCCAAACTGTTCTGGACCCGTGTAGAATATATGGGTATCGTCGTACTGCCGGCGGCGTGGTTTGCTTTCGCCTGCCAATATACAGGCCATGCGTCCTGGATGGGCCGGCGGGCGATTGCCCTACTGGCGATCGAGCCGGTCGTCATCCTCTTGCTGATCTGGACGAACGAGTATCATGGGATCTTCTGGCATACAATCGCCCAAGCACCCGGTGACCCGCTGTTCGCTTGGCGCTCCACGCGGGGCCTGGCCTACTGGGTCCATGCGGGCTACACCTACCTGGTGCTGTTGAGCGGGACGATTCTTCTGATCGGAGCGTTCATCCGTTCGCCCGATCTGTATCGGGGCCAAACCGCAGGCCTGCTGGTCGGCGCGCTCGTGCCGTGGGTGAGCAATGGATTGTACCTCGCCGAGTTGAACCCCCTGGCGCCGTTGGAGATAACGCCTTTCGCGTTTCTGATCACCGGCCTGGTCATCGCCTGGTCCGTGCTTCGCTTTCAGTTGCTCGCGATTGTTCCGGTTGGGCGCGATCGAGTGATCGAGGAGATTGCCGAGGGGATGCTGGTCCTGGATGGCGACAACCGCGTCGTCGATATCAACCCGGCGGCATGCAAACTCCTGGGGCGGTCGGCGCGCGAGAGCATTGGTCAGTCGGCGACCACGATTCTGGGGCGCTGGCCCGCGGTGATCAATCAATCTCAACCGATCGGCGCAACCCACCAGGAATTGGCGTTGGTAGAGGGCGCACACAGCCGACACTTCGACCTGCGCATCTCGCCGCTGCGCACCCATGCCGGGCGCGTCAACGGGCATGTGATCGTGCTCCACGAAATCACCGAGCGCAAGCAGGCCGAGGTTGCCTTAGCTCAGGCAAAAGAGACCGCTGAGACCGCGAGTCAGATCAAGAGCGCATTTCTAGGGAATATGAGCCATGAGCTACGTACCCCGCTTACGATCATTCAGGGGATAGCTGAGTTGTTGCGCGTGGGGGAATACGGTGCGCTCACCGTAGACCAGCAGGAGGGCGTGGACCGAATCATATGTAGTTGCGACGACCTGCTCGCATTGATTAATGCTGTGCTCGATATGTCGAAGATTGAGGATGGGAAGATGGCGCTCTACATCGACGACATCGCCATCACGAGCCCGATAGATGCCGTCGTCGCGCAACTTGGGCCGCTGATTGAACGACAGGGCAACACGCTCACGGTGCAATACCCCATGGGGTTGGGCACGATCCGCACCGATCCGACGCGACTGAAGCAGGTCCTCTTCAATCTATTGCACAATGCCAACAAATTCACGGCGCGTGGGCAGATTTCCTTGAACGTAACGGTCGAAGCCGCGAACAGCGATGAAAGCACGCTACCACCGGGACAGTTCGTGGTCTTCCAGGTGATCGACACGGGTATCGGGATGACAGCCGAACAGCAGCAGCAACTGTTTCGGCCATTCACGCAAGCGGATTCCTCAACGACCCGGAAGTATAGCGGCGCCGGCATCGGGCTAGCGTTGAGTCGCTCGTTATGCCAGATGTTGGGCGGCGACATCCAGGTGCAAAGCGCACTCGGCCACGGGTCAACGTTCACTGTCCGCTTGCCGCGCGCCAGCGGTGAGATGGCGCGGCAAAATGAAGATGAGGAATGTAGCTTTCGAGCATAGATTTGGTGTCGTGCCTCCAATAGCCTAAAAGCAGTAGCGCCGAGACAACGGAGCCGCAAGCAATGACTTCAGGGCATAAAGCAATCGGGGTTCTAGCGCCTCAGCTGAGCGGCGACTACTTTGGCACGCTCCTCACCGGTATTCACGCAGTCACCCGACGGCACGATCCACGCTTGATCGCGATCCAGGGATCGCCACAGGATATTGTTCGCTCCCACCTTGCCATAGGGCAGGTCGACGGCTGGATCGTCATCAACAACGCGGAAGGCATCGAGCTCCTCGCGAACACTGGTAGGCCAATTGTGACCATCGGCGCCCAGGCGCGTGGCCTCGACCACCCGGCGGTATTCCCCGACAACTTCGCCGGGATGCGCGCGGCCGTGTCGCACCTGATCGACCATGGGCATCAGCGGATTGCCTTCGTCGGCGATCTGGCCCACAACGATGTCAAGCAGCGCTATGAGGGTTACCAAGCCGCGCTGGCCGAGCGGGGCCTCGTACTCGATCCGGCCATGGTCTTCGCGGTCGCCGACACCTCGGAGCAGAGTGGAGCGGGAGTGGCCCCACGCCTGCTTGCCAGCGAGCTGTCGTGTACGGCGGTGGCGGTCGCAACCGATGAGAACGCGCTTGGCGTGCTTTCGGCAGTGCAGGCCGCCGGCTATCGTGTACCTGAAGATCTCGCGATCGTCGGCTTCGACGATGTCATCCTTGCGCACAGCGCGACACCGCCCTTGACGACGATTCGTGTGCCGATCCGTGCTCTCGGCGGCACCGCCGCGGAGCTATTACTTGCTCAGATCCACGGGCAAACCGTGCCGAGCAGGGCGACCTACGTGGCCACCGCCTTCATCCCACGACGCTCATGCGGTTGCAGTGTCAGTAACGCAGCGCCAGTTGCGTCCGAGCGATCGGGTGCTCAGAGCTGGCAGGAGATCCTTGCGCGGCAGTTGGCGGAATTGGCGCAGTATCCGCTACCAGCCGATCCGGCGACCCCGCTCAGCGCGATCTGGCCGGGCGGCGAAACGCTGATCAACGCTGTGGCAGCCACGATCGAAGGCACTGCTGACGTAAGTACGGAGGCACTGCACCAGGCATGGCAACAGATCGTCGCGCTTACTGAGGATCTCGAGATTCTCCTCACGATCCTTGCATCGCTCGAGGACGCCGCCGCCCAGCAACTCGCCAGGATGCCGGCCGATTCTGATGTGCAGGCGCGCCTGGAAAGCCTGTTCGCGCGCGCCCGCCTGGAAATGCTACGCGCGCGCCTAGCCCCCGAGACGGGCGGCCTGCGCGCGTACGCATCCTTGGTCCAGCAGAATTATGAGATTAGTAGAACACTGCTTTCTGCGGGGATGGGGGACGCCCAGCAGCTGGCTTGGTTGCGCCAAACTCCGCTGAGCTGGGCATGCTTGGGCCTGTGGGACGCCTCGGGCAGCGGCGATCGGTCCGCGCTTGTGATCGCCGGGAGCTACGACCGCGACGGCCAGGGCGACCTGGCGCCCCGCCAGAACAGCTACGCCGCCGCGCTATTCCCACCCGACCAGCTGCTCCCAGCCATGGTGCGCGAGCAGGGCGCCGAGATCGCTATCTTGCTGCCGATCAAAACGCTGGCCCGCGATTGGGGTGTGCTCGCTCTCGCGGGATCAATCCAGTATTTACGCTCCTCCGGCAACTATGATGTTTTGACGGCGATCGCAACGTTGCTCGGCGCGGCAATGGAGCGCGACTCGCTCCAGCAGACTCTGCATGATGCGTATGAGCGCGAGCGTGGGTTGGCGAATATCGTACGCGAGCTTGGTAGCCCAGTCATCCCGCTCTTACCCGACGTGCTGCTGATCCCCTTAGTCGGCGCGATCGACTCGGTTCGGGCACAACAAATCATCGAAGCCATCCTCGACGGTGTGGCCAGTCACCGGGCCACGACAGTTCTGCTGGACATCAGCGGTGTGCCGCTGGTGGATACGCAGGTCGCCAACTCGTTAGTGCAGGCCGCCCGAGCGGCTCGCTTGCTCGGCGCACGGGTGATCCTGATCGGCGTGCGACCGGAGATCGCGCAGAGTATTGTCGGCCTGGGGATCGAGCTGCAGCACCTTGCGACCGAACCGACGCTCGCCGCCGCACTGCAGTCGCTGCTCAGAGAGCCGGAGCGCCGTTAGCCGCTAATCTCTTATGAACCCTTAATGCGCCATCGCCGTTTCAGCCAGCGCATGGCGGGCGAAAAAGGCCGCTAATCCCTCGCCAACACTGCGCGGGTTCTGGATCTGCAACAGGTGCGTGGTGTTCGGCACGATCAGGCTCTCCGCCAGGGGTAGGAGCCTCAGCAGTGTCTGTTGCACTTCGTCGAAGATGGCGAAACGCGTGTCAACATGATAGATGGCCAGCGTCGGCTGTGCGATCGTACTGAGATCGTCGGGGCCAAAGGTCCAGTTCTGCAGCGCCGCCCCCTCTACGCCGAGTGCTGTCGGCCCGTCTGCGATGACCTGCGCGAGTCCGCCGGGTATATGTCGCTTGATCACCGCCTGCCAGCCAGGACCAAACGCGCCGTTGAGCCATTCGTCCACCGCTCCAGCGATATCTCCCGCCATGAACAAGTTCATGGCCGAGCCGATCACCTCGAGCATCACCCCAAGCGACTCTGGCTGCATCGCCCAAGGCAGCGGCGGCTCGAGCAGCGCCAGACTTTGCAGCCGACCCGGCGCCATGCGAGCGACCTCCAGCGCGACATCGGCGCCGAATGAGTGGCCGACAAGGAGATCGGCCAAAAGCGAGGTGGCCTTCAGGACCTGCTCAAAGTTATCAATGACGAGCAGCGCCCGAAGCAATCCGAGATGGGCAACGATCTGCGCGAACAGGTCGTGGTCGCCTTCCTCATTCAGCCCCAGGGTTTGTGCGAGGGCTGCGACGACATTCGCCGGGTCGTTAATTGGCGCAAGCGATATTACTGCGACAAGCGCACACTCGTCTGCCAATGCACCCGCGACGTGTATGGCTAAGCGGGTTTTGCCCACGCCGCCCGGCCCTGTCAAGGTGAGCAGGCGCACATGCTCCTGGCGCAGAAGATGGCAGGCCGCCACTATTTCCCGGCTACGACCGATGAGAGGTGTTCCTGGCGCATACAAATGGCTCATGCTCATAACATTCGGCAGGGCAGCGTTCGGTGCGGTGTCTTCGTGCAGCCACGCAACGCCTTGATATAATGTGCCGCTTGGCGGGCTGCGTGCCACGCAAGTAGCTCAGTGGTTTTGCTTAGACCGGCCAAAAAGGAGGTTCGGGGAGATATTATCTCCCCGAACCCGATCACCGCGGAAGCCCTGTCATCGAGGGCCATCCGCGCTCATAAGCCCTCCCGAATAGACTAGGCTGTCAATCGCGGCTACGCTTACGAACCCTCCTGGGTTGAGTTGTATTCCTCCAGCGCATCGTTCGACTTATTGGCGGCGTCGTCCAGCGCAGCCTTGGCATCGGCAACGCTTCCGCTCATGAACTGCTCCATCGACGCCTCGATCGCCAGGCGTGTTTGCAAGAATGTGCCAAACACCGCGCCCTGGGTTGGGAAGCTGGGCTCTGTCGCGCGTAGTTGTTCCACGGCAACACCGAACTGCGGGTATTTCGCCAGCGTATCCTTCATCTCCTGCACGTCATACGCGGCCTTCCGGATCGGATAGTAGCCGGTATTCGACGACCAGGTAGCCTGCACTTCCGGGTTCGAGGTCCATTTGACAAAGTCCCAGGCGCCGGCTTGCTGTTCCGGCGTGCCCTGGTCGGTGATCCACAGTGACGCGCCGCCGATGATCACGCCGCCTTTGGCGCCGGTTGGGCGGGGGAGGTACGCGACGCCCACATCGACCTTCCCGATCTTTTCGGCGTTATTGATGTAGTTGCGCAGCGCTGCGATGCTATTGAACGTGATGGCAGCCTCGCCCTTGGCGAAGCTTGAGTCACGCACTGCGCCATTGGTCGTGCCGCTATCGCGCCCAACATTGATCCCGACCCCCTCATCCAGCAGCTGCTTGAGGAAGTTCAGCCACTTCACCCCGGCGTCGTTGTTGAAGACCACTTTAGTGGCCCTGGTCTCGCGGCCGTTGTTGGGGTCGGCGAACAGCGCGCCCTGGGTGGCCTGTTCCTGCTCGAAGATCCAGCTATACAGCGTGAACACTACGCCACTGCGCGTGACTTTTCCGCTGGCATCCTTTACCGTCAGCTTCTTGGCCGCATCCAGGAGCTCGTCGTACGTCCAGATCTTCTTCTCGGGATCGAGGCCGACCTCCTTGAAGGCGTTCTTATCATAGTACATCACCGGAGCTGAGCTGTTGAACGGCATCGAGTACAGCTTGCCGCCGATCGTATAGTAGCGGGCTACCGCCGGCTCAAGGTCGTCCACCAGTTTCAGGCCTTCCTTGTCGATGAAATCCTGCACCGGCAGGATGCGTTTGGTATCGATCATGCGCTGGGTGCCGATATCATAGATCTGTACCACATTCGGCAGGTCGCCGCCAGCCAGGCTGGTGTTGAATTTCGTGATCGTGGCGTCGTAATCGGGCTGCTGGATGGCCTCGACATAGTACTTGCTCTGCGAGCTGTTGTAGTTGTTGACCAGCGTTCGAACGACGTTGCCAAGCGCGCCGGTAAGGCCAAACCAGAAGGTGATCTTGGTCGACCCGGCGGGCTGTTCAACCGCGGGTATGGGAGTAATCGTCGGCGCGGGGGCACTTGTTGCGGCCGGAGCGCTTGTAGCACCTGTGCTGGCCGCGGTAGGCGCGGCCACAGCGGGGGCGCTTGTAGCACCTGTGCTGGCTGCGGTAGGCGCGGCCGCGGCGGCGGCAGTGGCGGGCGGGTTGGCGGCGCCTGTGGGAGCCGTCGACGTCGTCGCCGGACTACCGCCACATGCCGCCAACAAAGCGACCACCAGGCTAAGTAGCAGGAGTTTGCTGATCTGCCTGAATTTCTCGACACGTTTCACGGCTGATTCTCCTCTCGTCAATACAGAATCTGCATCGGGAACCAATACAGCGCTAGCCCTTCAGCGCACCGGCTGTCAGCCCACGTACCAACTGCCGCTGTCCCAGCACCAGCAGAATCAGGGTTGGCAGCATAACAATAATCGTACTGGCCATTTGGAGATTATAGATGGTAACCTCGGATGACCTGAAAGCCGTGATGCCAATCTGTGTTGTCCGCCACACGGGGCTATCGATGATGAGCAAAGGCCAATAATATTGATTCCAGGTGTTCAAAAACGTGTACACGGCCAGCGTCGCCAGGGCCGGGCGAGAAAGCGGGACGAGTATCGACCACAGATAACGAGCAGGACCGCACCCGTCGAGCACGGCCGCCTCATACAGGTCGCGCGGGATCGTCAGAAAGTACTGCCTGAGTAAGAAAATACCGAAGCCGCTCGCCACAAATGGAACGATCAATCCCTGGTAGCTATCTTTCCAGCCCAAGCGCGTAATAGCCAGATAATTTGGAATAATCGTGGACTCCCACGGAATCATCAGGGTACCCAGAAAGAAGAAGAAGAAAAAGATCTTGCCTGGAAAGTTCATATTCGCCAGGGCATACGCCGCCAGGGCCGAGGTGATCAGCTGCCCCAGCGTGACCGCCAGCGACACCACGAACGAGTTGATGATCCAGCGCGTCAGGTTTGGCTCTTCACGGAAGACCTCGCGAAACGAGCGCCAGTCGAGCCGGCTGAAATCCGGCAGCAGAGTTGGAGATAACGTCGTCCCCTGCAAGGATAGCGAGAGCGCAAACAACAGCGGCAATAGCACCATGAGTGCAACAATTCCCAGGAGAGCATACAGCAAGATCGTTTGTACGAGGATGCCCATCCGCAGCGGGTGTTGGCCGAGGTCATGTGGTTGTTGTACTTCGGAAATACTCATTGGTAATGCACCCGTCGATCGAGCAGGCGGTATTGGATAAACGTCAGCACGAGCAGAATCAGGAAAAGCACCACCGACATCGCCGATGCAAAGCCATATCTGTTATCTTTCCAAAATGCCGTAAAGATCGAGAAAACAAACACGTTTGTAGCGCTGTCCGGTCCTTCATTGCCAATCAGAACGTTGAATTGCGTAAAAGCCTGGAAACTTTGAATCGTGCTGATGAGAATAAGAAACAATAATGTCGGCGTAAGCAGCGGCAAGGTGATAAACCTGAACGATTTCCAGCCGTTTGCTCCATCAATCCGGGCGCTCTCGTAAATATCCTGTGGGATAGCCTGAAGACCTGCGAGCGTGACGATGAAATTAAACCCAAGTGATGTCCAGGTGGTCATAAACGCTACCGCTAAGAGCGCGGTGCTCGAATGTTGCAGGAGCGAGTTGGAGTTGAGCTGTAGCAACTCGAGCACCCATTGCGTCGCCTTGGTCGTCGGGCTATAGATCAGCGCCCAGATCACACTCGCGCTTGCGACCGAGATAGCTATACTGCTGGTAAAGATCGTACGGAAAAAGGTAATTGCCTTGACTTTAAGCGTAGCGAGCAATGCCAAGGCAAGCGCAAAGATGATTCCTAATGGGACGACCATGAGCGAGAAGTACACCGTGGTCAGTATGCTTTTGAGATATTCGCTCCGGCCGCTGCCATCAAGATTGAAGATGCGAGTGTAGTATTTGACGTCGTTAAAGCGGACCGTCGCGCCCTGAGGGTTGGTGACAAAAAAGCTCAACCAGATCGAGCGAAGAAAGGGAATATAGGTGAAGGCAAGCAGGAAAAGAATCGCGGGCGACATATACAGCAAAGCGCGGCCGAACTCTTTCCACTGTTGTTTCCTTTTTGCGGCTATGTGCGAGGCGCCGCGAACTACAACCGAACCGCTAGGCGGCATGGAATCTTTCGATAATGCCTGTTTGCTCACTTGCGCCCTTTCCTGAGCACCTGGTTTTATACCCATGCAAAAATCTCCATTGATTTAAGCAGATAGGACGCTGGGTCAGACTGAGGATGTCTACACTGCTCCTGCTGCAGGCCATCCTAGCCGAAAGATATTAAGCAAACTTCAACATTTCTTGAAGGGTCGTATAAGATTACGTACGGTATCACACACTGGATCGCTTTGTCAAGAAAGACAATCCCGCACACTGGTCGCGATCTCCACCGTTGCCACAGTATTACGTATCGCCCTTGCTACGCCGGTTCACCCCGCGCCTCTTGATCTGAGAGCTGCAGCAACTCGGTGATGCCGATCAATTGCCCGGCTTCCCAGGCTGTGGCAAAGGCGGCATTACCGAGCCCAGCGCGGCCTGCGCGCGCAGTTCGTCGCCCCACAGCCACAGCGCCAGAGCCAACTCGGCGGGGTATTGCGTCTTGCGGAGCAGCTCGATCGCCTGGCGGCCGAATTGCAGCCGCTGCGCTGGTTCGGATGCCACCTGGCTCATGCACGTGGCTGCCATCCCCAGCGCATAGTCATCGGCCCCGCGCTCGGCGAGCGCATAGCCGCCCACGATCGAGGGAATGGCCTCGAGCGGGTGGCCGCTGCGAGCCAGCACGGTGCCATAGATGCTCATAGCTAAGGCGCGCTGCGGCGATTCGTCGCCTTCGGTACGAACCAGTAGTTGTTGCAGCCGCGCCGCCCCTTCCCGCCAAAATCCACGCTGGGTCCAGAAGAGTCCAAGCGGGCGGACCAGGCGATAGAGCGTTGGATTGTCGGCCTGTTCTACGGCCCAATCCCAGGCGGCGCGTAGATTGCCTTGCTCGCGTTCCAGCCGATCGAACCACTGCGCCGCGGCCGCGCCCGAGAAATGCGTGGCCGCAGTTTCGGACAGTGCGAGATAGGCTTCGAAGTGGCGCCGGCGAACGGCCTCTGCCGCGCCGGAAGCAGCGAGCCGCCCGGCGGCGTAGCGCCGCGCCAACTCGTGCAGATCGTAGCGACCACGCCCGTCGGCGTTGACCAGCGACTTCTCGACCAATGCCGACAATACATTGAGAATTGAGAATTGAGAATTGAGAACTGTTCCATGCTGGCGTGGAGATATCGGCCAGGGGTACGAAGCAGACACCATGGCCGAACTGCGCCTGTGCCGCGGCGCGCTGCGCCAGGCGGGTCTTGCCGATGCCGCCCTGGCCCACGAGCGTAAGTAGCCGGCAGTGCTGCTGTCGATCGGCGCGCGGGTCGATCTCGGGGCGCTCGGCCAGATACCCGAGAACATCGTGGTTTGCCGTTCGGTTCCGCAGCTCGACGTGCTGCAGCGCGCCCGCCTGTTTGTCACCCACGGCGGCGCGAATAGCGTACACGAGGCGCTCTATTATAGGGTGCCGCTGGTCCTCGTTCCGCAGATGTTCGAGCAGGAGATGAACGCCCGGCAGGTGGTGGTGAATGGCGCGGGAATCTGCCTCGACCGGGCGGCACTCACGCCCGAGGGGCTGCGGCAGGCGGTCGATTCGGCGATGATCCAGCCAAGCTTCAGGCAAAACGCCGAACGGGTCGGCGCGACGCTGCGTGCGGCTGGCGGCGCAGCGCGCGCGGCCGAGGAGATTCTGGCCTGGCGCAGAGGGTAGGTGGGTATCCAGCCAGATACACAGGCAGAACGATTGAGCCACAGGGGGCTCGATATCGCTGAGTTTTGGCTCGCCAATCTCAGTGATCTCAATGCCCTCTGTGGCTCGTCGGTTGTGGGTAAAGCGAATAGACGTTCATCAGATCGCCCTGCGCGTAAATGTGGCAGCAGTTGGGTGGCATTTGCCCGCCGACATGCTCTGTCAATTGGGTTCCCACACCAGCCCGGTCCCGTGTTCTCGCTCGAGAATGTTGCCCGGTTCCGATGGCGCGTGCCCGTACCGATCGGTCTGCGGCACCGGGCTGGCCACCAGCACCGCCTCCGAGGCCTCCGGCGCGACCGGCTGCATCTGCGCAGCGCCACTCACGCTCGTGACGTCGTAGCCGTATGCCCGCAGCAACTCTTCGAGCGCAAAGCGCACCGTCGGCTGCGCGGCAACGATGAGAACGTGTGGTGATGTCCTGTCCATCGCGACCTCCTGATACGAAAAGGTGAAGCAGATCGTGGCTTCGTCGTCAACCACGCGAATGCGCGCCTGCTCATCCGCAACCATTGCACACCTCTCGGTGCGGCTAGGGCAAACAGCACCCGGTACACGACGCGTGTGGAGACGAAGCGCGACGGGGCACCGCGGTGCGCTACAAGCGGCCAGGACGGTAGAGGAGCAGGTGGGTGGACGAAGAACCGGGCACACGCGGCACGGGAGAACAGCTCCCAATATCGGTAGTATACACCCAATGTCAAGCAAGAATAGTTAACAGTTAACAATTGGCCAGTATCAGTTGTCACTCAATCAAGCAGCGATCTTAACGTCACAAATGCCAGTGACACAGCTTATCCTGAACCTGGCACGAGTTTTCGCGCCTGGGCGAAGAACGTGGATGGCACCGATAATATGTCGTATTATGACGGGAACTGGGGCGATGTCGTCCTTGAATGATGGTACTGGCGGTCCGTTTCCATATGCCGCCGGTACCACGCTTAGCGCTGAGACCTATCCCAATTGGTAGAGAAGATACTATGTCTAATCCAGCACCGCCCGAATCCGCCGCGCGCCCGCGCCAACCGCCTGCTCCTTGACGATTCGAAAGCGCCCCAGCGCGCCGGTGCGCTCGACATGCGGCCCGCCGCAGATCTCCTTGCTGAAATCGCCGATCGTATAGACTTTCACCTGCTCGCCGTACCGCTCGCCAAACAGGCCGATCGCGCCGGACTGCCGCGCCTCGGCGACACTCAGCTCCGCGTAACTGACCGGCAGATCGCGCCGGATCTGCTCGTTGACCAGCGCTTCGACCGCCGCAAGTTGCTCGGCGCTAAGCTGGGTGCCGTGCGAGAAGTCGAAGCGCAGCCGCTCGGACGTGATATTGCTGCCGCGCTGCTCGACGTGCGGCCCCAGCACCTGCCGCAGCGCCGCGTGCAGCAGGTGCGTGGCGGTATGTAGCCTCGTCGTCTCGGGTAGGCGCTCGGCCAGGCCGCCGCGAAAGCGCGCGGTACTGCCCTGGCGCGACTGCTGTTGATGCGCCGCGAACGCCGCCGCGAACCCGGCGACGTCGACCGCCGCGCCGTGCTGGCTGGCCAGCTCCTGGGTCAACTCCAGCGGAAAACCGTAGGTCTCGTACAGCCGGAACGCGACTGGTCCTGGCAGGGTGGTCGCGCTGCCTTGGCCCGCCGCGATCGCCTTATTGAACTCGGCCTCGCCGCGCGCCAGCGTGCGCTGGAAGCGACCCTCCTCGTCGTCGAGCGCCGCGCAGATCGTTTGATGCTGGCGCTCCAGCTCGGGATACGCGTCGGCCAGCGTTGGAATCGCTTGCTCCGCCAGCCTGGCCAGAAAATGTCCCTGAATGCCCAACTCGCGGCCATAGCGCACCGCGCGGCGAATCAGCCGGCGCGCGATATATGGCTGATCGGCATTACCTGGCATTACGCCCTCGGCCAGAATAAACATCGCGGCGCGGATATGGTCGGCGATCACGCGGATCGCGAATGGCTCGGACTTGGTCGTTAGCGCACGAATCGCCGCGACGATTGGCATGAACAGGTCGGTCTCGTAGATCGACGGCACGCCCTGAACGATCGGCAGCAGGCGCTCGAGCCCCATCCCCAGGTCGACATTCTGCTGCGCGAGGCGCACATAGCTGCCGTCGGCCTGCTTGTCGTACTGCATAAACACATTATTGCCAACCTCCCAGAAGCGCTCCGGGTTGCTGATCGGCGTCTCACCGAGCGGCCGCTCGGGCTGGGTATCGTAGAATATCTCGGAGTCCGGCCCGCATGGCCCGGTGGCGCCGGCCGGCCCCCACCAATTCTGATCTTTTGGCAGAAAGAAAATCCGCTGCCTGGGAATGCCAAACGACCGCCAGATCTCGGCCGCGGCCTCGTCGCGCGGCGCATCGCCATCGCCGGCGAAGCATGTGACGTACAGCCGCTCCGGTTCGAGCTCGAGCCGCTCGGTCAGGAAGGTATAGCTCAGGCGGATCGCCTCGTGCTGCCAGTAATCGCCAAGCGACCAGTTGCCAAGCATCTCGAAAAAAGTAAGATGGGTGGCGTCGCCAACCTCGAAAATATCGTTGGTGCGCAGGCATTTCTGCACATTCGCCAGCCGCCGCCCGGCCGGGTGCGGCTCGCCCAGCAGAAACGGCACCAACGGATGCATACCCGCAGTGGTGAATAGCACGCTTGGGTCGTGCTCGGGAATCAGCGGGGCGCCGCCGATGATCGTGTGGCCATTCGCGCGCTGGTGATCGAGAAAGGTTTTTCGAAGCATTTGCGCATCCATGTTATGGCTCCTAGAATGAGCCGTCAGTCGTCAGTTGTCAGTTGTCATACTTCTCGACTGACCACTGACAACTGACGACTGACGAGTCGCAAAAACAAAAACGCCCCTGAGCTATGCTCAAGGACGGAAGATCCGCGGTACCACCTTGGTTGGGGCATGGCGCCCCCACTCTGCCGCCGCCTCGCACGCAGCCGTGCTGAGAGGGCGCGTCCCGATCACGGGGGACTCAACCGGCCGGCCTTATCTGCTTTGTCCTCCGTCCGTTGCCTGTTGTCCGTGGCAGCTAAGCAACGAACAAAGGACAACTGACAACTGGCCATTCAGTTTCGGCGGCGACTCAGGTGTGGCTTCAGCGCGGGCCTGCTGGCCGAGCTCTCACTGCTCTCGACTCGCTGGATGTCCGGCGCGGCGCATACTCTTCACCGTCGGTGTCGTTCACATATTTATTGTGGAAGGTACTGTACCACGCTGCTAGGGGCGTGTCAATGAGTCGCAAGACTGAGCAATGACCAACGAAGGTATCAGTTTTAAGTTTTGAGTTGCTTCGTTTTCAACTCAAAACTACTCATAGCGCAGCGCCGCGATCGGCTTGAGCCGCGCGGCGCGTAGCGCCGGGAAGAAACCGAAGAACAGTCCGACGCCTGCTGCCACGCTGGTTGCGATGATCAGCGAGGCCAGCGTCACAACTGCGCGCGAGCCTTGCAGCTGCAGCACATTCTCCAGCAGGAATGTGCCGGCGAACGAGAGCAGGTAGCCCAGCCCGATCCCAATCGCGCCGCCGACCAGGCAGAGCACAATTGCCTCGATCAAGAACTGGAGCAAGATATCGCGCCGCCGCGCGCCGACGGCCTTGCGCAGGCCGATCTCGCGGGTGCGCTGCGTCACGCTCACCAGCATGATATTCATGATCCCAATTCCGCCGACCAGCAGCGAGATGCCGCCAATCACGCCTAGGAACACGTTGAAGCCCACCAGCACGGTGCGGAACTGCGCCATAAGCTGCTCCGAGCTCTCGACCATGAAGTCATTGCTCTGGTAAGTCAGCCGATGGCGCTCGCGCAGCACATGTGTCACCTGGCGCAGCGCCGCCTCGGCCTGGTCGCGATCACGAATCTTCACTGTAAGCTGCGAGACGTCGACGCGCGGGTCGAGCTGGTTGCGAAACAGCCGGTTCCGCGCGGTCTGGTATGGCACATACACCAGCTCGGCCGGATTCTGCTGCGTGGCCTGGTTAGGCTTGGTAAACAGCACGCCAACGACTTCGAACGCGACGCCGTCGATCGAAATACGCTGGCCAGTCGCGTTCTCAGGGCTGCCGAACAGCTCCTGCGCAACTGTGCGGCCGATCACCGCTACCCGCGCGCCGGCGCGCTCCTCGTCGTCGCTATAGTATCGGCCCGGCCCCAATTCATGCGTGCTGACCGTGAAGTAATTTGGTGTGGCGCCGATGATCTGATAGTTGAAGCGATCCTTGCCCGCGTCGACGATCGCGCCACCATCGAACTGCTTCACCACCGTCTCGACCAGCGGCGCCAGGCCTTGCTGCATCAGCGCATCGGCGTCGGCGGCGGTCAGGTGCGGCGTCACATTCTCGTCGCTGGCGGCCGGGTCGATCCGCGGCGAGATCGTGAGGCGGCCGACGCCGAGCTTGCCGAACTCGCTCTCGACGAAGTTGGAGTAGCCGTTGCCGATCGCCAGCATGCCGATCACCGTGCCCACGCCGATGATGATGCCCAGCATTGTCAGCAACGCGCGAACCTTGTTAATTGTCAGCGCGGTCCAGGCCACTCGCATGGCCTCGAATATATTCATAGCATTGCTCTATTTCAAATTGCAAATTGTAAATTGCATATTGCAAATTGAAGAACCGAATTTGCAATATACAATGTGCAATTTACAATTACTCCGAACGCAGCGCCTCGATCGGGCTGAGCCGCGCGGCATACAGCGCCGGGAAGAAGCCAAACGCGATGCCGATGATCGAAGAGACGATTGTGGCCAGCAGAATGGCGCCGAGCGTTACGGTTGCCTGCGCGCCCTCGGCCTGGAATATATTCAGCAGTACGAACGTGCCGCCGAGCGAGAACACATAGCCGAGACCGATGCCAATCGCGCCGCCGAAGAGACACAGCACCACCGCCTCGATCAAGAACTGGAACAGAATATCGCGGCGCCGCGCGCCGACGGCCTTACGCAGGCCGATCTCGCGGGTGCGCTCGGTCACACTCACCAGCATGATGTTCATGATCCCGATGCCGCCGACCAGCAGCGCGATGCCGCCGACCAAGCCCAGAAACGCGTTGAAGCCGTTGATGATGCCGCCAACCTGATCGGCAATCTGCTGCGGGTTGAGCACCGTAAAGTCGTTGTTCTGATACGTCAGCCGGTGGCGCTCGCGCAGTAGGCTCGTGACCTGGCGAATCGCCGTGTCGATCTGGTCGCGACCGCGCGCCTTGACGATCAAGAAATCGACGTCGACCTTCGAGAAGACCTGGTTGCGAAACAGCCGATCGCGCGCGGCGCTGTAGGGCACAAACACCCCCTGGCTCGGATCGCCGCCGATACCGAAACCGCGCTTGGCATCCAGTACGCCGATCACTTCAAACCCAACGCCGTTGATCGTGATCCGCTGGCCGACGCCGTCGTTCGGGCTCCCAAACAGCTTCTTGGCCACTTCGCCGCCCAGCACGGCTACGCGCACGCTGTCGCGCTCGTCGGCGGCGGTATAGAATCGCCCACCGCCAAGTTTTTTCGGCAGAATCGTGAAGAAGCTCGGCGTCGCCCCGCTGACAGCGTAGGTATACTGCTTGCCGCCCGCGCTCACCTGGGCATCGCGGCTGATCTGCGCCGCCACGCCTTCGGCCGCCGGCACCGCGCCCGGCTCGGCCAAGGCCGCGGCGTCGGCCGAACTCAGCTGCGGGGCCTGCTGCGCGCTGACTTTGCGATCGGTCGAGCCGGCGAAGATGTAGAACGACCCGATGCCGAGCTGATCGAACTGGCCGTCGAGAAACTGGCGAAAGCCGTAGCCAAGTGCCAGCATGCCGATCACCGCGCCCACGCCAATGATAATGCCCAGCATCGTCAGCAGCGAGCGAAGCTTATTGGTGCGCAGCGCCACAAACGCGACGCGGATGGACTCGAATAGATTCATGCCCACACCCCAACACAATTGCGGATTGCAAATTGTAAATTGTAAATTGTCGATACGGATAGTGAAGCTACAATTTGTAATTTACAATTCCTACGCGGCCATCAGCTCCGGCACATCGATCGCGATCTCCAGCGGCTCGGCAACCCGCTCGTCGCTCGCCACCAGGCCGTCGCGCACGCTGATCACCCGGCGCGCGTGCTGGGCCACCTCGGAATCGTGCGTTACCAGTATCACCGTGATGCCCTGCTCGCGATTCAGCTTCTGGAAGATGCCCATGATCTCTTCGCCGGTGCGCGTGTCGAGCGCGCCGGTCGGCTCGTCGGCCATGATAATGCGCGGGCTATTGACCAACGCACGGGCGATCGCAACGCGTTGCTGCTGGCCGCCCGAAAGCTCGTTGGGCTTGTGGTGCATACGCGTGCCCATGCCCACGGCCGCGAGCGCCGCCTCAGCCTTGGCGCGGCGATCGCCCTTGGCGCCGTAGAGCATCGGCAGCTCGACATTGCGCAGCGCCGAGGTGCGCTGCAGCAACATATACTGCTGGAACACAAAGCCAATCTTCTGGTTGCGAATCGCGGCCAGTTGGTTATCGTTCAAACTGCCGACATCCACGCCGTCGAGCAGGTATGCGCCGTCGGTCGGCTGGTCGAGGCAGCCGATAATATTCATCAGCGTGCTCTTGCCGCTGCCGGAAGGCCCCATGATTGCGACCATCTCGCCTTCCGCGATTGTCAGCGTCACGCCCCGCAGCGCCTGCACCTCGACATCGCCCATCTGGTACGATTTGGTCAGGTTGTCGACTTCGATGAGGTTGGTCATTGTTCTATCTCCACAGTTTGCAGTCGCCAGTCGCCAGTCGTCAGTCGCCAGTCGGCAGTAAGCAGTCGACAATGAGATACATCGGTTATCACTGTGACTGCATACTGCCGACTGCATACCGCCGACTGTCTACTGCGGCGGTCCATTCGGGTTGAACGTACTCACGACATCTTTGACCAGCACTTGCTCGCCGGCCTTGAGCCCGTCGGTAATCTCGACGAACTCGCTGTTGCTCAGGCCGGCTTTCACCGGCCGGCGCTCGCTGGCGGGCGTCTGGGTCTGTGGGTTGGGCTGGCCACTGGTCGGCACGAGCACGTAGCTCTGGCCATTTTCCGATTGCACCGCGCGGCGCGGCACCAGTGCCACACTATCCTTGCTCTGCGTGACGATCTGGGCGACCGCGGTCATGCCGGGGCGCACCGCCGGGTCGGCCGACCTAATCTCAACCGTCACTTCGTAGGTGTTAGTGCCCTTGTCGCTCTTGGTTGCCAACGGGTCGACATTGGCGACCACGCCGTCTAGCTCTTTGCCGGGCAGCGCATCAAGCGCAATCTTGACCGACTGGCCGCTTTTCACTTGCGCGATATCCAGCTCGTCGACCGGTACCTTGATAGAGAAACTGCTTAGATCGGCGATCGCGATCGCGCCATTCTCGCCGCCGAGCTCGCCCACCCGCAGATCGATCCGCGCTACTGTGGCGGCGAACGGCGCCTTGAGCGTCGCCTGCTCGAACGCGTACTGTGCCTGCTTGAGCGCGGCCTGGCCATGCGCAACTCCAGCCTGCGCCCGCGCGAGATCGGTCGCGTCCGGGTCGCTGGTCAGCTTCGACAGCTCGGCCTGGGCGATATCGATATTGGCCTTCGCCGCCGTGACATTGCCAGTGCGGTTGGCGCCGGTCAGCTGGTTGAGCGCGGCCTGTGCGCTCGCCACCTCGGCGCGCGCCGCGGCCATTTCCTCACTCGCGCCGCCGCTGCGCTGTTTATCGACATCCGCCTGGGCGATCGCCACATCGCGCTCGGCCGCCTGCAGGCCAGTAATCTCAGCCTGGCGCGCGCCCTCGAAGGCAACCTGGGCCTGCTGAACTGTGTTTTCGGCGGTGTGCAGATCGGCCTCGGCCTGGATGAACGCCTGATAGTATTGCTGTCGCTGGGCGTCGTTTAGCCGATTCGGTTTCGACTTGCCCAGCGCGTCGGTCGTTGAGGGATTGATCGGATCGCGACCGGTATCCTGCACATACTGCCAGTCCTGCAGCGCGGTCGAGTAGCTGGCCTGGGCTTTGGTCAGATCGTTGACGCGCTGCTGCAGCGCCGCCTGTGCGTTGGTCTTCTCGATCGAAAGCTGGTCGCGCTTGGCCGCCAGCTGGTTCTGCGCGGCCTGCAAGCTCATCTCGGCCGTGCTGGCGCCGGTATGGCCGGCCTGGAGGCTGGCGAGCTTGGCCTGTGCCGCCTCGAGCTTGGCGCGTGCGGCGGTGATATCGGCGTTCGAGACACTGCCGGCGGCCTGCTGGTATTGGCCCTGCGCCTGGGCGACACGCGCCTGCGCGGCGGCCAACTCCTCGGGGGTGGCTTTATTCCTTAGCTGATCAAAATCGGCTTGCGCCTGCTGGAGATCGGCCTGGGCCTGTTCGACTTGCAGCTGCAAATTGGTCGCATCGAGGCGGGCTAGCGGCTGGCCGGCCTGAACGTTATCGCCGGGCTTGACCAGGATCTCGGTCACCGTGCCATCGCTCGCGAAACGTAGATCGGCCTGGGCCTGGGCCTCCACATTACCGGTCGCGTTGACCGTTGCGCTGATAGTGCCGGTGGTCGCGGTCTCGGTCTGCCAACCCGACAAAGCCGTGCTTGCGGTGCCGGCGGCGCCGCGCGTCATCAGCCACGCAACGATCAGGGCCAGCGCGATGATCGCTCCGCCGATAACGAACCACTTGCGCCCAAAACGCACCCGTTTTCGCGGTGTCGCAATTGTTGCCATTGTGCCACACTCCTCAGCATAGTGCTGATTTCGTATCGATCCCCGTACTGCTCTTTTTGACGCGCGCTGCCAACTGGCGGTTGCACTGTTTGAGATGGTCGTTTAGTATATTCAGTACAAAGACGCAGTACGCCTCCGTCTTAAGGAGGATAGAGTTTGTGATATTTTGAACGGATTATTTAGCCTTGCCTAAAATCCAGTTCTATTATAAGCTGCGTGCCACAGCGCGTCAATCAGTCTTTGGATTGAGCGGTAGCTCACAGATCATATACGAACGACTGCGGAATAGGTGTCATGGCTGGTGGAGCAACGGCGGGATTGTGGCAAAAGTCTTGTTTGAAATGAGGAGAACACATTGTTGTCGAGACACAGCTTCCTGCACAGCCGGCGCGCCCAGATCGGAACGGTCGAGATCTTCTATCAAGTGCTTGGGCGCGGCGAGCCGCTGGTGTTGCTCCATGGACTTTCCGGTTCGGGCCGTTGGTGGTCGCGAAACGTCGAGGCACTGGCGCGTCACTTTTGTGTCTATATCGTCGATCTGGTTGGCTTTGGCGCGAGCCGCAACACGCAGCCATTCCTGGTGCGCGACGCCGCCGGCTCGATCGCGCAGTGGAACAACACGTGGTTGCGTGCGACGCACCCCAACCGGCTGGGCGCGCGGCTCACGCCACCCCTCTGCCAGCTCAAAAGAGTCGCCCTCGGGTTGCACTGGAGTAAGGGACTCTCAATACTGAAGGGCTTGGCAAAGAATAACTTCCCGCTCACGCCGGGGCTAGTTGCCGGGCACGTCGAACCTGAACCACGAGCGCAATCGCGATCAGGGTCAGCAGCGCACCGGCAACAAACGTTCGTGTCATGCCGAACGTCTCAATAGCATAGCCCGTGAGCATGAAACCAATGATGCCACCGGTTGTCGGCGCAAAGCCATACCATGCTAAGGCCCTTCCCAGCGACTCCTGCGGAACCAGATCGGTCACCAGGGCCGGGCCGATGCCGAGACTAACTCCTACGCCAGCTAGTAAAATTGAGGCAGCCCAGAAGTGCCATGACGATACGGATACCGCCAGCAGAACCAGACCGAGAGCGCCAGTTAAGAAGCAGACAATGATCAGCCAGTAGCGGCCGAGGCGGTCTGAGAGCCAGCCAAGCAACAGTGGAAATGGCAAAGAAATCGCCCCGCCTACCGCCACGGCGCCCGAAATCGCTGCCAGGTCAAAGCCCAATCTATCCATCAGCAACGGTCTGCCCAGCACAGCGACGAAACCGGCGGCAAACGCGATCACGTTGGCCAGAAGCAGCAGATAAAAAGCTCCGCCGAACGCAGGCGGTGCTGGTACAGTTGACACTGCCTCGCGCCGTGCCCGGACGAGCACTTTGTCTTGCAGAAGCAGCGCTATCGCTGGCTGAAGCGTCCAGCACAGCGCCGCCACCAAAAACAATGCCGGATACCCCCACTGCTCGACAATCGGACCACTGACAAACCCGCCAACCAATGCTCCCAGGCTGGTATTGATCGCCAGAACGCCGAAGATTTTGCCCCGCTCGGCTTGGCCGGCGAATAACCCCGCCAGGATACTGATGGTGGTAAATCCGACGCCGACAAAAAACCAGACGATTGCCGTGAGGAGAGCCAACTGCCAGAAAGCGGTTGCCTGGCCCATCAGCCAGGTCGTGGGGACGTTGAGCGCTCCGGCAACAATGATCAATGCCTTGCGGCGCTGCAATGTGTCGGCGAGCCAACCGCTTGCGAGTGTCCCCAGCGTCAGCGCCAGAAAGGCTAAGGAGAGATACGTTCCGATCGAGGCAGGGTCGGCGCCAAGCCGAACAGCATAGAGTGGCAGCAGGGCCAGCGTGCCCTGAGCGATTGTCCAGCCGACCAGGCTGCAAGCAAACAAAGCGAAAAGCTGCTTTTTGCCAATCATGGTGTGGAGCCTCTCTTTTGGCACAGCGGCCCAGTACAAACGTTGCCATCGATATGTCTCCTGATGCGCACTGTGCAATACTGCCGAACAGGCAGTGAGCAGAACGTTTCAGTCGATCATGTCCACGCTGCGCCAACGCCAGAACTATTCCACCCACTGCGCTACTGGTGGATGCGGGCGGGCCGCGCGGTGGCACAGCGTGGCTCTTTCTGGCGGCTGCAGTGCCGGACCGCCGCGCGCCGCTCGCTGTATGCGAGGCGCAGATGCAGGAGTGAACGGGTGGGTACGTGGGGATGTTGTGCAGGGACACGGCAGTGATCCACATCTACCATACTAAACGCACACCGCGTGGGAATTAGACTATGGTGTGGTGGCGCATTGGCATTCATCCTCAACTTCTGTGAAGCGCCTCAGCCATCGGGCAGCGTAACGCCTTTGTGACCGAGCGGATCGGGCAGGACGATGCCCGTTCGACCTCCCAAGTGACAAAGTAGTATTAAGGCAGCTCGAACCGGACCAGCGACCGAACGCGGTGCGGTGTCAGATAAGCCACCGAGAACACACGGCGCTCCGGACCTGGCCAGAAGCAATCGTGCTGTGGCGGGTTGGGGATGAATGAGCAGGTCGGGATCGGGCCGTTGTAAATCACTAGGATATGCTGGGCATCCAGCCCGATGCGCTGGTCGAACTCCGGTGCGAAACCCGCACGCACAGCCAAGCCGAAGAGCATGCTGCCGGTCATCACCAGCGCCAGCCCGATCACCAGCACAGCCGTCAGGATCCGTACGAGCTGTAGTTGCATAGATCATCCTTATTGCGCCGTTGCATAGGACATCGGTTTGGAAAATGGCTTCGAGAAGCTGTCCAGCAATCGCCCTCTGGGACACGATCGTCGCGTTGGCAAGGCAAGCCCCACCTGATAAGCCGGCGCGTCTCCCTGGTATGGTGTGCGGCAGTTCTAGTCGAACTGCGGCGCTGGCCGTGCTGCCGCCTTCAAGTGCTGGCCCAGCGCGATCAAACGCTCGCCAATCCGCATGCGCAAGCGATCAGACCAGCTGACGCGATTCGTGCGCGCCAGCTTGGCTAGCCGCCACTGCTCGACCTCATTCAAGCGGTCCTGATACCGTGCTCGTGAATCGTCGATGAAAGGATTCATGCTCCGCTCCTTACGAATGCTGTCGGTCTATTGAATCACCTGCGCGCACTTCAGGTAAGATGGCCCACCCATACACAACCCATACAAAAGTGATACAATCTGCCTGCGGCCTTGTCGCTCGGCCGCTCGGTGCGTGAAGTGATCCACATCTACCATACTAAACGCATACCGCGTGGGAATTAGACTATGGTGTGGTGGCGCCTGATTGGCCGCAAACCGGACATCGCCGCGGTGCGTAATGCACTCCTCCGCGGCGAGGTGCGGTTGCTGACGCTGCTCGGCCCACCGGGGATCGGCAAGACCAGCCTGAGCCTGGCGGTCGCTCGCGACGTGCAGGCTGCCTTCAGCGACCCGTCGCTCGTAATTGCGACGATCGCGCAGACGCTGGGGGTCCAGGAAACTGCCGCCTGGAGCTACGAGCTGCTGGACGCCGGCGAGCAGACGCTGTTCCGGAGGCTGGGGGTGTTCGCGGGCGGCTGGACGTTGGAGGCTGCTGAATTCATCTGTGCTAGTGAAGGGATTGCCACCGCCGACGTGCTCAACCTACTGAGCCAACTCGTGGATAAATCGCTGGTTCTCGTCGAGGAACGGGCTGATGAGATGCACTACCGCCTGTTAGAGACAATTCGGCAATATGCTCAGGAGAAGTTGTCGGAGGCCAGAGAACTGGAGCACATCGCTCTCGGCCGACCATTCCTGCTCAACCCACTCTAGTGGATCGACGCTGATCGGGCCGATATGCATCTCCCAGTGAAGATGCGGACCAGTGGCCATCCCGCGCGCGCCCATGTAGCCGATGATCTCGCCAGCCTCAACCAGTTGCCCCTCCCTCACCAGCACCCGCTCCATATGCCAATAACCGGTGTGAACGCCCCAGCCGTGGTCCATAATCACGGCGCCACCGCGCGCGACGAAGTTCGGCTCGGCCAGGACAACGCGCCCGCGCGCCGGTGCGACAATCAGTGTTCCTGCGCTATTCTGGATGTCAACACCCTCATGATACGAGTCAACCGGGCCGCCATTGTAAGCGCGGCCCACCCCAAAGAGTGACACAATCTGACCAGCGGCGGGCATTGCGAAGCGACCTTCCCAGAGCTTCTCAGGTGTGACGATCGGCCAGATGGCGTTCACGCGGGCGCGCTCTTGCGCCAGCGCCGGCCCGTTGCGCGCGAGCGAGTCCTGCACGGCCTGTGGGAGATCGACTCGCTCGACGGGATAATGCGCATTCACCACCTGGATATCGACCGTTGTTACCGACGCGCGGCCGTCCGGAAGGGCCGCTTCGATTGATAGCGGGAGTCGCCCCGGCGGCTGCAGTGCGCCGACGGCAGCGAGGGCCGTCCAGCCCGACCGCACGCGGGCGAAGGTTAGCCGCGTGTCGCCAAGTGCGCCAACAACGCTCACAGCATCCGCGATCTGCACGTCGACTTGCAGCGTGTGTCCCTGCACGATCGCGCTGTGTGGCACCAGATGGACGATCGCGTGTGGCAGTGGCGGCGGCTCGCCGACGAGCTCGACACCGAGGCGCCCCAACAGCACCTTGTACGGGTCCGGGTTCGCGGGATGATACTCGAAGCGCGCGCGTTCGAACCATTGGGTGATCAGCTGTTCGCCGGACGGAAGCTGCTCGATTGTGGCAGCCGTCAGCGGCAAGCCGAAGAGCGCCAGCGACTCGCGCCAGGATATGCCCACATCGCCCAACTCCAAACCATGGCCGCGCCAGTACGTCAGGAACGGTCCGCACGCCTCCCGCCCGGTCTGATCGAAGGCGAGGCATGGCCCGGCGAGCACGGCCGCGCCTGTCTCGCCGCGCCAGTCACGGCCCGCCCGCGCAAGCAGATCGGCACCCAGGCGCCCAAGCTCGAAATCGTAGGGCGAAGCGTGCTGTGGGTGTAGCTCCAGCCGGGCGCGCTCAAACTGCTGGACGCGCAGGCCGCCCATGCTGGCCTTCTCGGGACCAATTGGCAGGCCGAAGACGGGCAGCCCACCGCCAGCCTCCCAGAACGCCAGGAACTGCCCGCTCACATGCCAGCCGGTCTCGGGGAAGAGGCGATCCGACCGCGCGGCGTGCAGCGTCGCTGGCGGCCATGTCATCAACACTAATGATAATAGGAGACACAAGCTTCGATCTGTCATAGGGCACTCTCATTCCCCGAGCTACGTGGTGAGTAGCAACATCGGCATGCCCAGGAGAGTGGCACCGACCCGCCCACCACTGAATTTACCACCGTATGCGGCGGCGTGAGCAGGCGTTGGCGACGGGCGACGCGGCGCGGATAGGGACGACCAAACATGCCAGCGCTATCAATCATCATGTGCATGCTCCTACAACATACGTCGTGACACTGGCAACAGAGCTATCAAGTTGCTGACCACGAAGTACCATCGAAGCGGCGACAGCAGACAAGTTCAGCTGCGTGAGTGGTTAGGTGGAGCGGGATAGCCGCATTCACCACGGCGAGTTAAGGCCGCGTCCAGCCCACAACTGATGCGCGAAGCACCTCCAGGCTCTCATGGCAGCCGACCATAGGCACGCAGGATGCCCAGCGTCTCAACGGTCAGCCAGCCCCGCCACTCCAGAGTCGTTGCGGGATTCCAGTCCATCCAGTTGAGCATCCAGCCACCGTCACTCTGCTGGGCGGCGACGAGGGCATCGAGGTGGGCCGAGATTACTTCGTCCGAGAACAGCGAGCGCGCCAGGCTGTGCGGCGAGGGGGCATAGTCGAGCGGCCTATGCACCTCCCCCGGCGCAGTCGGGTCGAGTTCCACCAGCTTTCGCTCTCGCACCAGCCGGCCGATGTGTGCGAAGGCTTCCTCTGAGGTGCTGGTGGTTCACGAACCACCAGCACCTCACGCGAGCCCGTGTTTGCGGCCGCCGCCGGTCTCAGGCACGCTACGGTTCTAGCAGCTTCTCTGAACGGTAGTGGTGCTAGGCGCACTGCTTGAGCACGCAGTCGATGCACTCGTGCATGTTCGGGCAGCCGCAGCGCAGCCCGCTGATCAACGTCTGCCTGACCTCGCGGGCGTGGCGGATCAGCCGCTCTACATCGGCCAGCTTCTCACGCGCCATCGTCTGCCAGCGCTCCGAGAGCGGCACGGTCGTGTCGCGCTGCTCGAACAGCAGCACAATCTCGCTCAGCGTAAACCCCAGCCGTTGGGCGACGTGGATAAATGCCAGCCGCTCGAGGATCGCCACGTCGTAGCGCCGCCGTCCGTTGGCGCGGCGTGGCGCTGGCAGCACGTTGATGCTCTCGTAGTACCTGATCGTGGTGGCTCGCACCCCCGACCGCTGGGCGACCTCGCTGATCGTAAGCTCTTCCATGCGCAGTTTCCCCGCTTGACTTCCAGTCGACTCGAACATGTAGACCGTATTCTAGACCTTTGGCCGAACGTCGGCAAGGTCGACATACCACGTACCCCGTGGCGGGGTGTGAGCACTTCGCTGACAAAGAAAGGAAGATCCCAATGACCGCACAAACTGCCGTGGGCACGCCGATCGTCGTGACGGATGCCAGCTTCGCCGAGGATGTGTTGGCCTCGCCGCTGCCGGTGCTGGTCGAGTTCTGGGCGCCGTGGTGCCCGCCCTGCCGGGTGATCGGACCGATCCTCAACGAGCTGGCGGCCGAGTACGCCGGCAGGGTGACGATCGCCAAGCTCAACACCG
>WNFV01002499.1_pt1 | contig 47973 bp, 57 predicted proteins | sample 5400101 | NCBI WGS metagenome assembly WNFV01 (sample SAMN13153361, study PRJNA577476) | soil metagenome | isolation source: 115 cm soil or saprolite under grassland replicate 1 | place: USA:California | collected 2016-06-15
TGCGGCGCCACGCCAAATACGAAAAAGGAAAGGATTACACCTAATAGCAGTCCGCCCACTGCCAACACGATCATTGGGATGACTTTAGCCAGGATCAGTTCCCAGGGACGGATGGGCGTTACCATGAGTTGCTCCAACGTGCCTGACTCCTTTTCGCGTACGATCGCGGCAGACGCCAGCCGAATGCCCAGCAACACTACCGCCAACGTCACCATGCTGACCATGCCATAATGGATGTAGCGCAATTCAGGCAAATACCACGCCCGCACGTTGTTGACGACTCCGGGAAATCCTCTCAGCGACTCGCCTGAGCGGTTCAGGTGAGTGATTTCGATCTTGGACGAATAACGACGCACGATCTCGTTGATATATCCAAGAGAGAGCAAGGCCGCGCTGGATTGTGTGCCGTCGACCAAGACCTGGATATTAGCGGGCCGTCCTGCTGCCAGATCGCGATCCAAGCCCGAGGGAATGACAATTCCAAGCATTGTCTGTCCTGAATCAAGCAGACGTTCAACTTCAGCTTCATTAGATGGATAGAAATCCAAGTGGAAATTCTGTCCCTGATCGAAGCGTTTAATCAGGGCGCGGCTAGCAGGTGAGTTGTCACGATCCAGCACCGCTGCGGGGATATGCCTGACCTCCATCGTGACAGCCCAACCACAAAGGAGAATTTCGGCGAAGGTGTAAAGAACCAGGATGACGATGGGAATATCACGGAAAGTTTGAATGAATTCCTTGCGGATCAGGGAAAGCAAGCGCGTGGTCATATTTATCCAATCCGTTTCTTGAAGCGCAGGGCAGAAAGCAAGATTAGGCTAGCCGCATAAGCGGCCATGAAACCCATCGCGGGCGCGACACTAGAAATTCCCTGGCCCTTAAGGGCAAGGGCTCGTGAAATATCAATAAAATAGCGTGCCGGGAAAGCGTTTGCATAGGCCTGCATGGGAGTAGGCATGGTGTGGATCGGGAAGATAAATCCGCTGAATAACATGGAAGGCATGATGGTTAGCACGATGGCCAACAGCCCGGCGGTCGCTTGACTTCGTGTAAGTGTGGAAATCAACAGCCCAATTCCTACAGTGCAAAGCACATATAAGACAGATGCGACCAAGAAGATCAGAAGGCTGCCACGGAACGGCACACCAAACCACAGAATTCCACCTGCAAACACGATGATCATCTCAATGAAAGCGATCACGGCGTAAGGGATCAGCTTGCCCATGATGAGCTCTAGCGGGCGGATCGGCGAGACGAACACTTGTTGAATTGACCCCCGTTCTTTCTCACGCACAATGGCTAGAGCAGAAAGCAGAGGCGGCAAGGCGATCAGAATCACACCGAACAGACCTGGAACAATGGCGTTGACGCTTTTCAGTCCTGGGTTATATAGCACACGAGACTGAACCTGCAGAGAAATATACTCGTCGAGCGACTGCCCCGTTTGGCTCTCAATATATTTGGAAATAATTCGGCCATTGTAGGCAGCGTTGATGGCTTCGATGTAGGACTCCGCCACCTGAGCGGAGGGCGTATACGAGCCATCTAGCAAAGTCTGGATTTGAGCCTGCCCTCCATTGCTGAGAGTACGGGCGAACCCAGGTAAGATAACGAGTACCACATCAGCTGTATCGCGGTCGAGCATCTCGCCTGCCTGTTCATAGTTGTTGACCTTACCTACTCCTACTGCTTCAAAGGAGCTGGAGCTAAAAAAGACTTGGATATAATCGCGGCTGGCCGCGCTCTGATCGAAGTCCAGCACCGCCATTTGAATGTTGCGAACGTCTGTGTTGACGCCATAAGCAAACAAGAAAAGCATTACTAACGGCAGTAAAAGAGCAATGCTCAGTGTGTAAGGATCGCGCAGTATTTCGCGGGTTTCCTTGCGGAGGACAGAAAAGGATCTACTGAACATGATTGTTAATCCTGCTCTCTTCCATTTCGATGAAGGTTACAAACAGGTCTTCGAGCGAAAATGGGATTGGAGCAATCTGTCGGGCAGGATAGCCCTCAGACGCAAGTGCAGATTGGATGTCCCGCGTGAGGCGCTTTGCATCATCCACCAGAGCATGAACCCGCTCGCCGAACAACCCTGCGCCAAGCACACCGTCTATTTCTTGCACACGACGTAGCGCGCGCAGGGGTTCGGGGCACGTTATCTCGAGCATTCGACCGGCGCGCATATTGGCTCGCAAATCAGCAGGACTGCCATGTGCGATCAGGCGTCCGTTGTAAATCAGTCCAAGTGTGTTACAGTGCTCAGCCTCATCCATGTAATGTGTGGTAACAAAAACAGTCATGCCGCGCGCAGAGAGGCCGTAGATTAAATCCCAAAAGGTGCGGCGCGAGATGGGATCAACCCCAGACGTTGGTTCATCGAGAAAAAGAACTCTTGGCTCATGCAAGATCGAGCAGCCCAGCGCGAGGCGTTGTTTCCAGCCACCGGAAAGATCGCGCGTCATGGCGCGTTCGCGGCCTGTGAGCCCAGCCATTTCCAGAGCCCAGCGTTTGCGTGCGTCCAGCCGAGAATTACGCAAACCGTACACACCTGCATAAAAATCAAGGTTCTCTTCGACAGTCAAATCGCTATAAAGCGAGAACTTTTGGGACATGTAGCCAATCTCTGGCTTGATGGCGCTTTGTTGAGTTAATATGTCGCGGTCGGCTACTATTCCTGCACCCGAAGTAGGAGGAACTAATCCGCACAACATACGGATGGTGGTTGTCTTGCCACTGCCGTTGGGACCGAGAAAACCAAAAATCTCACCTTCTTTGACGCGAAACGAAACACGATCAACAGCGGTGAAGTCGCCAAATTTTTTGGTCAGATGGGAGACATTGACAGCAATATCAGACGATGGACGACCGCGAAGCGCAGTGAAGGATGAATCATCAATCGTCAACAGCCCACCGTCTGTCGTCTGCTTTTCCAACATGGCAACGAATACGTCTTCCAGGCTAGGAATTGTGTAACGTACATTTGATATTTGAATGTTATGTTTGGATAGATCGTCCTGCAATTCAGGCAAGTCGTTTTTTGCATCTGTGACGAGGAGATGCAATCTTTCACCAAAGACTTGTACATGTGAAGCACGCGGGTGAAGACGTAAGTGGTTCAGCGCCTCGCGTTGAGGCTCAACGAGCAGATCGAGCATCTCGCCGTTCAAACTGGACCTGAGCATAGCGGGCGTATCACAAGCGATGATCTGACCTTTATGTATCAATGCGACGCGATGGAAACGCTCAGCTTCATCCATGTAGGGAGTAGAAACGAAAACACTGATGCCCTGTTCGCGAAAATCATTGAGCAGAAGCCAAAAATCCCGGCGGCTGACCGGATCCACACCGGTGGTAGGTTCGTCAAGAAAAAGAACTTGTGGTGAATAGATCAACGCGCAGGCAAGAGCGAGTTTCTTCTTCATCCCACCAGATAAATTCTCAGCGCGGCGTTCGGCGGCACGGTCGAGATGAGTGAAGCGCAGAAGATCGCTGATGCGTTTCTCACGCTCTTCATGTGGCACGCGATATAGATCAGCGAAGAAGTCGAGATTCTCGCGGACGCTGAGCGAGCCATACAGAGTGAATCCCTCAGACATATAGCCAATACGTCCGCCGAGTCCACTCGGATTCTTGATTACATCTACACCTGCGACGGTTGCTTCTCCGCGCGTAGGAGTCAGGATGCCACACAGCATTTGCATGATCGTGGTCTTGCCTGCGCCGTCGGGACCGACGAGGCCGAAGATTTCACCGCGCTGGACTTCGAGGTCAATACCGCGCACAGCTTCTAATTTCCTTGCACCGAAGCCATAGGCCTTTGCCAATCCTTGAACAGAAATCATGACATCATTCATATTCATAGAATAGCAGGGATACATATTTGGGACGAGCGCTAATCAGCGCAAACAACATAGGTAAAACTACCTGCCACCTGTCTCAGTAAGAAGTAAACTTTTGAATTGCCTTGTAAGCCGAAATTCAAACTTCAAATTTACATAATTATGCGGCACTCTGTAAAACAAAAAGCCCGGCAAGTAACTGCCGGGCTTAGCCTGAACTCAAATCAACCTATGGGGGCAAAGACGCTGAGCTGTATGCCTTGATGAGAGCAGCTTTGCCAGAGGTGGTTTTTGGAATTTCAGGTCCATACTGCACGCGGATATAGTGTTTGGTTAAATGCTCTGCGTGAATGATGTCATTCATTTGTCCTTTGTTCCTCGGCTTGGCAGAAAACGTCCCGTGCGCTGCATGTATTCTCGATACTCGTCGCCGAATTTTTCAAGCAGCGTTTGCTCTTCGGTTTGGATAATTGAAGGAAGAAAAATACCAAAGAGCAGGCACAGTATCGCGATAAACCCATTCGCAGTGATCAAAACAAAACCCAATGAGATAATGAAGAAGGTTGTGTACATTGGATGGCGCATCCACTGATATGGTCCGGTAGTAATCAAGGCTTGTCGCTCTTGGATGATGCCAGACGCGGCAAAATTCTTACCGAGCGTGCGATGCACCCAGAGCAACAGTAGTATGCTGCCGATACCGACTGCAACGCCAAACCAGCGTAATGCCGAGGGCAGCGGTAGGGCTGCCCTCGCGAGCGAACTGGGTGCGAGGATGTACACAAGCGCCAAGAGGAGAATGAAGGTATAGAGGAACCACGCCAGAAAAGCGCGAGGCGAACCTAACCGGCTAATCGAAAAGCTGCTGCCCGATCGGACGGCAACTAGTGTGTAATAAATGCGTATTACTGTCAGCGCCAAGAGAATGAGACCCGCGCTGATTCGAAAGATGAGCTCGTCGCCCATTTGCAATTCTTTCTCACCGCTCACAATCGTTCACCAACTTGACGTGTGGCGGTGGTCTCGTATGCGCGGTCCGAATAGAAGAGTTTGAGCTTGAATCTATTTTCATTTTGTTACCTCATGTGGCGCGTGATGCGCTTTAATTAAAGGCGCCTTGCCAGAGGCCGTTTTAGGAATTTCAGGTACGTGCTGTACGTGGATATAGGGTACATGTGCGCCTTCTTGAGCTAGCGACTTGCTGATCTGATCCATAAGTGCTTCATCCTTCATTCCGTTACGTGCACCAGTGAGCAATACCACCAAACCGCTATCCGCTTGTTGAATTACTTGCCATCCGCTCACTGGAACGATATCCATGATACGGTTAATTACGAGAGGGCGCACGATCACTTCGCCACCAGAAATGGCGGGCAGGGTAAGGCTGTCCTCCACTCGTCCCTGAATGCCTTCCAATACAGCAAATGGCAACCCACAATTGTGAGACTCGGTGCTCACACGAATACTATCATTTAATTCATAACGAATGAGCGGTTGAGTACGGCTGAAAAGTGTAGTGACAAGTATCTTGACTCCATATTCTCCTGGAGGTACAGGTTGGTAGTGCTCATCTACGATTTCAGTGACCACCAGGTCTTCAAAGAAATGCATATGTCGACAGGATTGGTGCTCGGCTGCGATACTGGCAGTTTCGGTCGCAACATACTGATTGAATGGCTCGTTACCCCAAGCTTCCTTTACTCGTTTTCTCGTTTGGGATGTTAGGATTTCTGAAGCAGCATATACTACCTTGGGTTTGATATGCAGTCGTTGTGCAATCTGCTCCTCAGCCAAATTCCCCGCCATCGAGGCATAGGCAATCAATACCTCGGGTTGCCACGCATTGAGTTGCTCAACTGTCTTTGATAGCGGTTGGCTGGCGGGCACACGTAGCGAGGGACGCCACCAACTTTTCACAGACGCAGACACTTGCGCTGACATGTGCCAAGGGCTGATCGACGCCACGGTCGCCATTCGCTGCCGCTGTGTCAGGTTAATCCGCACTCCCGACCATTCTTGACTGCGGGCAAAGGAAGCCAGTACATAAGTCCAATCAGTCTGGTCGAAAAGAAAGAATCCCGGGTGGCCGCTACTGCCAGAGGTTGCATTGACCCAGTAACGATTCTTGTAGCGTTGCCCAGCCTCTCCTTGGGCTGCGAAGGCGCGTACCTCTTCCAAATGTAGCGATCGATCTGTCACCAGTTCATCAAAATGTTCCATCATTATGGACTTGGTAAGCACTGGTAGTTCGTGTAGAGGACGTCCCGTCAGACCTTTGTGGAAATTTTGGTAGAAAGGTGATCGCTCGTAAGCGTATTGGCGTAATTGATGTAGCGCTTCAGCCTGATACGACTCCAGCTGCTGGCGCGTCCAACTTTCATGTTTTTGCAACTGTTCCAAGGTATGAAGTAGTTTGAGCATAATCTGTATATTCATGGCCATCTTCCTTTCAATCACTGCCTCAGCTTCAAGATAGCATTGAGTTGTATCAACGACGAGCGCCGATTGGCTGACGACAGATAGGTAAAACTACCTGCTTACCTAAAACCAGGGATTCTAATCTCTGTCGTGATGCCCAGAGATGATGCTTTCTTCATGCGTGATACTACCTCGCGGTGGGAGATTGATTGCCAAAGCCTAATTCACTGCATCTACGTTTGATGACTCAGTACGCTCCTCGTACTGCTTACGCCACCCGTACGGGGTCATGCCCCGCGGCTTGTACACTGCCAGCGTAGTGGCCACGAGCAGCGCCAGCAAGCCGGCGCCGGCGGCGACCACCAATTGGATCTGCACCCCGCGATCTGCGCTGGATAGTGTTCCGTCGGCTGCAACACGCGCCATGTAACTGATAGGCTGCATATGTATCAGCAGGATTATCGTGGAAAGGATGTTAATGACGAGTTTCACCACGATCCAGTAGTGCCGGAATAAGCCCCACGGGGTACCCAACGACAGGACAGGGCCGGTCAGCAGTAATGGGACGAGGCTCAATGGGACGATGACGAATCGGGTAATCAAATCCATTGCCAGATAGGCTGCACGCACCAATTGTGTATCCTGAGAGGTTACACCAGTGATGGCGAGAGCCAGGAAGCCAGCAACCGCACCGAGCCAGCCAACTGTGACAGTGACATGGACAGTGCGTACCAACTTACGCAGGCTAGGTTTCATCGTCATAATTGTTGCACTGAAGGTAACGTGAAGCTGGCAAGGCTACCCAACAATATTTCTCCTGCACCGTGATCAAATCTAAAGCCTGTAAGGTGGACGATCACAACTATCAGTACCAGGACAATGAAAATAATTACGAATACTTTCACCCAGGCTGGTGTGCTGGGAGGTAATCCGCGTCCAGGGACCTTCTGATTTTCTGACATGTTCTTCCTCCAAGTATAATTTTAAGACCTACCAATACATCCTATGGTGTTTCACAGATGAAGTCAATAACTAAGGCACAACAATTGTTCATTTGTGAACAATGTAAGCGATTTGTTTAGAAACACCACCTTGCATATAGAAGATGTCCTGGCTGGTGCTAAGAGGCTCACAAATAACGTAATCGGTTTCAGATTAGTCGAACCTCGTTCATTGAGATCCCCTTGAAATGGCTGGATAAACAGCACGCGCCCGTCGGTCACGTTATCGGGGTACTTCGCGAGAATGCCTCCGCCGCCATAGCCGGACTCCCACTGCCTGTCCGCTCAAGACCACAATGACGATGAGTCCAAGTAGGAGTGTAGAGATGGATGTGACCCGCAACAGTGCACCGTAATAGATCGCGTGCGCGATGACCAGCGCGAACAAAACATAGTTTAGGCGTTGGAGGTTCTTCCAGCGCCTGGCTTTGAGTTTTCGCAGGGCAAAGTCGTTGGAAATAACGAGCAAGCCCACCACGATTACTGTGGCGGCAAGCCCGGTCCAGTTTCCCCAGCCAAAATTATTGGTCAATGGGGTGCTATCGGGCGCAAAGAAGTAGAAAAGGATCCGTTTGACGAGAGGCGCTGGGGGTCCATGCACAAAAAATCCGGCAATGACATGGATCACGCTGACGATGGCCGCCCACATCCCCGTGTCACGGGCCAGATAACTTGAGATGGGAATTCGCCTGCGGAGCAGGAGGTTAGCCGGCCCAATGAGGAGCGTGAGCCCGAGGAGCCCAAGGGCGATGTAACCGGTGGCGGTGGTAAACCGCGCGGTGAGCAAGCGGTTTTGGGCCCTGTCAGCGTTTGCGGTTTGGTTCCCGTTGTGCTCCATTGGAGGAATTGCACCATCTGCTTGCGCTGGTCCCTGATGGTTCCCACCTTGGTGTATCGCTGGGAGCGTGCCAGCTGCCGGTGGATTCTGGTGGCCGGTTGCTTGCGATGCCTGCGAAGGACCCTGATGACCGCCTGCCTGGAAGAGTGGAAGATTCATCCAAAGGAAAAGAACCACCGCACTTGCCAGGGCAAGTGGTATATGAAAATGTAGAAAGCGATACCGTAGGTCGCCGTTGGTGCCCCCGAGTGGTTGACCATACGGTTGATTAGAAGATCGGGTGGCCGGTTGCATGCTCATTGCTTCACTGAAATCTCACTGTTTAATTCGAAATAGGGGACGCCTTGGCAAGTACTGTGAGGCGAACAGACGATAACCAAAAACTTACCTGCCGCAGAGGCGCCTGCGTAGACGCCCTTACCCAGTATTATAGGTAAGAGTAGTCCATAGGACATGACCCATACAAGGTAAAGGAGAAAGGAAAAGGGCTATTTTTTCGAAATGAAGGGGAAAATCTAACTACGCCCCTTGGGGCGTGGCAGCCAGCCACGGGCGACGCCATAGGCAGCTGCCTGGTGTCGGTTGTGGAGGTGGAGTTTGGAGAGAATGCTCTTCATGTGATTCTTGACCGTGTGCTCACTGATTACCAGACGCTCGGCGATCTCGGCGTTGGAGAGGCGCGCTGCCACCAGCTCCAGCACATCCATCTCTCGGGCAGTGAGCTCTTCTCCGGGCACGAAGGGCTCAGTTTGGCCCCGAATCTCTTCCAAGATCCGGGCAGCCATACGACGCGAGATCGCGGCCTCGCCGCGCGCCAGGCCCCGGAGCTGCTCCAGAAGCTCCCGGGACCGCACATTCTTGACTAAGTAGCCTTGCGCCCCTGCCTTGATAGCCTCGAAGAGGGTCTGACCGTCGTCGTGCACCGTCAGCATCACGACAGTGGTGTCAGGCATTTCCATTGTCAGCCGCCGGGTCGCGGTAACACCGTCCTCTCCCGGGAGTTCGATGTCCATCAGCACGATGTCTGGCTCGAGCCCACGCGCCTGAGTCAGGGCGCTCTCGGCGTCCTCGGCCTCTCCAACGACGGTGAAATCGTCCTGGTAGGAGAGGAGCGAGATGAGCCCCTCACGAAAGAGCGCATGGTCGTCAACCAGTAGGAGTCGCAAAGGCTGCATGCCCGTTCTCTCTTCTCGCTCGTAGAATGGGAATCGTCGCAGTAACTTTTGTGCCCGAACCGGGCTGACTATTTACGTGGAAGGTTCCGTCGAGGGCCTCTATCCGCTCTCGCATACTTGTCAGGCCCAAGGGCCGTGCCTTGCCGCTGCTCTGGCTGCCAGGGGTGAAACCCTGGCCATCGTCGGCAATGACTACCCTTAGCTGATCCGGCCCATTGGATGTGAGGGTGACCATGGCCGCCCGCGCCCCGGCGTGCTTGCGAATGTTAGTCAAGGCTTCCTGGATGAACCTGAAGATCTGGAGCGCTGCGGGAGGAGAGAGCTGATCGGCCGCATCATCCGTTCGGAGGCTCGTGGGAATCTGGTGCCGCTCTTCAAACTGATATACGTAATCCTGTAATGCCCGTACCAGGCCCTGTTCCGTCACGTTAGTGCGGAGCCCTGTAATGGACTCTCCGATATCCTTGTAGATTTCGTCGGCAACCCCGTGTAATCGCTCGAGCTCTGCTTCCGCATCCTGTTGTCGGTTGGCCTCTACCAGCTCCTTGATGGTGTCCAGGCGCAAGAGCAGATCCGCGACGAGTTGGGCCACACCATCGTGGAGTTCCCTACTCAACCGCTCCCGTTCCTGCATCACAGCCTTCATCGTCAGAATGTCCTGCTCTCGAGCCAATGCCTCGGCCTGGAGTCTCCCTAGAACCCTGAACAGGGTCTCTGCAAAAATGTAGGTCAGCATCAGGAGCAGGAATGCCACAAGCAGGTTCTCTGCGAGTCTGCTCACTGTGACCGGGTGCCCCAGCAGACCATGACCCACCATGGCCGCAATGGGAGGCGTGAAGATCATGAGCCATTTGAGCAGGAGCAGTCTGCGGTGCGTTATGATCGAACGGTTTATTTGAAGCATGACATTTCTCCAGAATAATTTAAGGCGTTCTATGCACAGACTATCGCGTTTCGCAGAGGAAGTCAATAATCAAAGCGCGGGAAAAGCATAGGCTATCATCACGATGATAGCCTATGCTTTTCTTAAGAGTCAACAGCGAACTAAAGTTGTATATTTTGTAGGGCTGTTTCGATGGCAATCCCCCATTGCCGTCCAATGAGTGCCATGGTTAGTCCCCCAATCAGGCTCAATACGGAAAGGGTGTCGTTGGGAAGATGAGCGCGGACATAATGTACGTTCGTTGATGCTAGGTCGAAGCGCTGGTGCTGGGTATAACCAAAAGGGTCAGGCGGAAAACTTGACTTGTTGTATTCAAAAGCCAGATACTGATCGGTGGCTAACATGCGCGCTGCAGTAAGGATAATCAAAATTGGTGTGAGTAAGATGATGAGCAATTTTAACGTTTTGGTCAATTGACTTGGCATAGTAGCTCTCTTCAATGGGAATAGGTACTTTCGCTTATCAGGGATAGGCACGTGCCAGCCAATCCACCGGATTGACTTGAACGCCACCCACCCACACCTCCCAATGGAGGTGAGGGCCTGTGGTTCGGCCGGTTGCCCCGCCTAGCGCGATCAATTGTCCAGCTTGAACCATTTCGCCGGGTTGGACAAGAATTTCAGAAAGATGATCGTAAGCCGTGTAAACACCCCAGCCATGATCAATGACAACTACTCCACCGCGGACGATCAGGGAATCAGTGTAAACGACTTTGCCCAACGCGACGGCATAAAGTTCTGTTCCGACCTGGCCGCAGAAGTCCAATCCACTATGAAAGAAATCGTAGGTGCTACCGTTGTAAGAGCGGCGGTTTCCGAAGAGCGATGTCCAACAATCTTTGAAATCTTTTGGAACGGGACTAACAAAGAGACCATCCCACATTTTCTCCGGTGTGACGGGCGTGCCCAGCGAGGCCCACAGTTCACTTTCTGGTTGTGTCACTGTTGGATCTAAAGTGGCTGGATCCACATCGAGGCTGGGGTCATAAGGGAAGTTCGCATCCTGGATGAGCACATCCTGCGAAAAGACGAAGCGTTCTCCACCAGGCAATGCACCCTCCAGCGTTAATGGATATAGACCAGGAGGTGTCATGGCATGGATGCCTTGCAGGGCAACGTAGCCATAATCCTGAGGGAAAAAGTTCAATTTACGCTCGGCCAGTGAACCTTGTAATGTAATATCTGCAGGTGCATAGACTTTGATGACAGTCGTCCCGCCCTGGATCATAAGCAGTGGGTCTATCTCGACCTTCGTGATGGCTTCCGGCAAATCGGCCGTCGCGCCCGATTCAGAAGAATCAGCAACGCGAAGCATGTCACCCGGCAAACCTGCCCAGGTGCCTGGCAGGTTATTGTCAAGAGTCAGCAACCAAACGTCTTCGTCGCGTGCCACAGCCATTTCCAGCAAAGACTGACCTGAGGGGAGAGTGGCACGACCTGCACCAGATGAGGTTGGATTTTCTGTTGCTGGAACGATCAGAGTCGCGCCCACATATAGTTCCGCTGGGCTGACCAAGTGATTCAGCTGCGCTAGGGTCTTCGCTGAAAGGCCATACTGACGGCTCAAGCTACCAAGAGTTTCACCATAGGTGACTGTAACCGTATCCAATGCTCCGCTTACACCTTCCAGGCCGGGGATAATGAGACGCGTGCCGATCAGGACTTGTCCAGGGTCGCTGATATTATTCGCTTGCTGCAATTCTTCGAGGCTTACTCCAAAGCGCGCTGCGATCTCCCAGAGCGAATCGCCTTCCTGGACAATATAGTACGGTTTATCCTGTTCCTCATCCTGGGCTGTAACCCGTGAAGAAGAAATCAGCGGAAGGATGATGGCGAGCGCAATGAATAAAAATTTGGATAATCTCATTGTGTCTTGGTCTATAGATTTTGATATGCCACAATTTTGAAAAGATCATCATGAGCGCGCAGAAGTGGGATTAAACGGTGCAAACGCTGACACTGCACAGCCACGAGCACGCGCCGTCCGATATCCCGCTGGACAGTGCGGATGATATTTTCAGCCAACTCTTTATTCTGTCTTTCCCATGCAGAGCGATCCTTTGCAATCCAAAATGTTTCCGTGAGCCAGCAAACTGTATGACAGAATGCACCGAACCACGGCGCGTTGATGGTGCGCACATCGTCGGCCTGAATCTGACCCCAGCGCAGAAGCCGGTCGAAGGACTGCACGAGGTGGCGCCTCCAGCCTGAGTTCGGCATGAAATCGGCATACCGCTCCGGGGTCGGTGCGACCGGGATCAAGACAATGTCCATCGAGGCAATGATCGAGGCTAGTGCCTCGCGGACTTCGAGTGAGGCCCGCGAAAAGTCAGCATGTTCCCATGCTTCCATTGTGATTTCCGCGCACAACAAATCAGGCGAAACATCAGCAACGATCTTCTGTAAGCGGTCTAGATCGTAACTGATTGGCTGTCTGTGAAGGTCGGACATCGTTCCGAGGATGGCGAGTCGGGATTGAGAAGAGGGCTTCATTTTCAAAAAGGATAACGCCAAATTTTGGAGATGATAAGCGCAAGGCCGCTTGAAGTCATTAAGTAAAACTACCTGATTCTGACAGCCATCAACATGGCTTCGGTACGCGAGTGCACACCCAGCTGTAAGTAGATATTTGCCAAATGGCCTTCCACCGTGCGGACGCTGAGATAAAGCCGCGCTGCAATTGCCTTGTTGCTTAAGCCTTGTGTGAGTAGATTCAGGATTTCGCGTTCGCGGTCAGTCAGCGAATCAATAACTGATTTCTCAGATTCTGTCAGAGAAGATTTTGATTGACGCTTTTGCAGGACTGCAATTGCTAGTGAGGGACTGATATATTGCTCGCCACGCGCCACTTGACGGATGGCGATGCCAAGCGTCGCGGGCGGTTCATCCCTGGAAAAGAGGCCTGTTACCGTTTCTGGAAGGGAATCGAATCCCGCCTCCTCAGTCAGGAGCAGAATGGCTGTGTCAGACGAAATGGATGGCAAATCGGCACTGCCTCCTCGCGTCTGCCAGACTAAAACCTGTGGAGGCGGTTTTTGATCTGATGGGATGACGCGTAAACCCGGCAGGCTGACGATCAATGCCACCAACCCTGCCCGGTCCAGTTCACGACCGCCTCCAACCGAGACTGTGATTTCATGAAGCGTCATGTCGTTCTTCTACTTTGTCGTTTTGCCTAACATTACCATACTCGCAGTCAAGTAAGAGCAAGAGCGCCAAAATGCTCATCTAATGACGCGCACTTTGGCCTATAATCAACATGGAAAGGGAATGACAATGGACAAGACAACACTGACCAATCTCATTGAGCAATACAAATCCGATTCAGAGTCGGTCTACAATACTTGGTTCGTTGGCGGCGAAGCGCGGATGAAAGCATTCCGGGCCATCCGCCGTGGCGTGCGGGATACAGTGGATAGCATTGTTGCCGGAACATTTGGAAATGATTTCAAAGGCTCGCCATTGGAAGTGGTGCTAAACGCCATCACTGAACAAAAACAAGTATTTGAAGGTGCAGCGCATCCCTTCTTTTGGAAACCCAAACTCCGTATCCCTGACATCTACGAGAACGAAACCAACAAGCGCAAGTTCGGCGCGTTTCTGGAAGCCTGCCTCAATGCGACACGTGAAGAACAAGTATTGACTGAAATGAGTCGTCTCGCTGCCGTAAAAATTAAAGGCCTTGGCCCAGCAGCGGCTAACATTGTATATTTTTTGCATCCAACCGTTGTGCCACCTTTCAACACCGCGATGGTCAATGGCTTCAACGCGCTCTTTAGTGATAAAAAGAAACTGGGTTCGTGGGAAAGTTATTTGGAAATGCGAGAGGTCATTGTGCACACAAATGCTGATGTGCGTGATCAACTCTCGAAAGACCTCGGCGCGTTCGCGGGTCTTCTATTTGAGATTGGTGCCGGACGGTTGATGGTAAGTGGAAACATCGAAGCCGTTTTGCAGGCTGAGAAAGCAAAAGCAGAGAAGGCAGCCAAAAGTCGCCACGCAGATGTTCTGGCTGAACATAAGGCCGAATCCGAACACACGCAAATTCAATACCTCTTGATTAAGATCGGCCGGGCACTTAAATACGATGTGTATGTAGCGCGTAACGATCGTCATCGTTCATGCGATGGTCAGGCATTTTCTTTACTGACTATCCCCGCATTGCCACCAATGAATTGGCCGCCGGATGTCATGGACACCACGAGTCTGATTGATGTGATCTGGTTGGAGCCAGGTACGAAAGAAATCGTCAGTGCCTTTGAGATTGAGAAAAGCACTTCAATTTATTCCGGCATATTGCGCATGGAAGATTTGGCCCGCTCTATCCCCGAATGTACCTGTCACTTTTATCTGGTAGCACCAAATCGACGCGAGAAAGAAGTGATGGCACAATTAGTCCGGCCAGCTTTTCGCAGCGATCTGGCTGACATCGCGCTAGCCTTCATACCTTTTGATGATTTGTATGATCACTGCGATGCGCTGTGCAAGTTCGGGGAAGACTATACTATCCTCAGAAAGATAGCGCGTGTAGCCAGCGTGTCTTAGTCTATTCGTTTTTTTTGAACTAAAAACGGCAACTAAAAAATTCGCAATTATTCCACATAGCAATAGCCTTACCAGGTTGCATTAGTTTACCGCACATGAGGTCTTTGAAAATTGTAATGAGCCTCCTGTAATAACTTCACTTTAATTAATAAATATGGGTTTGGGGGAAAGGCGTTTTGCCCAAATTGAGACATACCACGAATAGTTTTTGAATCTCTTGAATACGCAAAATAGCCTATTGGACTGATACGCCTTTCAGCGCTTGTGAAAATAGACACGGAATTTGATAATCAGGACAATGAAGCGCATCTTTCCAATTGGGCTGATCGCGGTGGGTATGCTTTTAATCACTGGCGCGGTGGGCTGGTCATATTTCAACAATGCAGTTAGCCAACCTGCAGTTGTCAGTTTGCCTGATACAGTTGCAGGTTTGCAAATCGCTGAGTCTAAGACTGGCGCTCAAGCTGTCGCTGAGTTTGAGAATCTGCATGGCAAGCAATTTCCCATCACCTCAGGTTCAATTGGGATTTACGGCAATCATCAAATTACACTGTGGGCGGCGGGCATACCTACCGACTCCATGGCTTTTGATATGGTCGAGGCCATGCAGGTAAAGATTGCACAGGGAAACTCTCCCTTCACACCCCTTGAGCAATTCAATCAGGGAAAGCGCACGATATATGTTCTGGAAGGCATGGGGCAAAAGCATTATTACTTCCAATCCAAAAATCTGGTTATCTGGCTGGCGTCAGATCCAGCTATTGCTGATGCCGCCATACAACAAATCCTGGAGGTTTATCCATGAAAAAGTCACATATGTTCATCATGCTTCTATGCTGCCTGATCCCTGTGATTGGGCTGGTGGCAGTCTACTTCTTTAAAGTGCCGCTAAACAATGTTTTGTTGTATGGCATGATTTTGATTTGCCCGCTATCACATTTGCTGATGATGAAATATATGGGGCATGACCATTCCGCAATGGACTCGAATGCGCAACATCAGCATCATACAGGTTCTGTAATTGCTCCCACACAAGAGAAGTAATCATGAGCCAGTTACCAATAAATGAACAAAATATCGAGCCGCCAACTACCAAGCGTAGTATCACAGGCGTCATGATCATTTATGCGGGAATCCTGGCGCTTCTAGGATTGCTGGGCTGGGGATTAATAAAAGCGCAAGCCGGTCCGCGGGAAAGCGGTGTTGCGCCGGACTTTACTCTCGCTGGTTTTGACGGGCGTACTGTTCAATTGAGCAACCTGCGCGGGCAGGTGGTTATCATTAACTTCTGGGCTTCTTGGTGCCTTCCATGTCGTGAAGAAGCCGCTTATCTGGAAGAGACTTGGCGCAAGTATAAAGATGAAGGGGTTGTCTTCATTGGCGTCGACTATGTGGATACAGAAAAAGAAGCGCTCGCCTACATCCAAGAGTTCGATATTACCTATATCAATGGCCCTGATATTGGTACGCGTATTGCTCAAGCTTACAACATTCAGGGCGTTCCGGAAACCTACTATATTGCCAAAAATGGCGAGCTCCGCGGTGTTCATATCGGTCCTCTGAAATCTCCCGAACTGGATAACAAGATTGAAGAATTATCGGCCGAACAATATCCATAGAAATCGGAGTATTCCATGCTTGCTGACATTGGTTTGATCGGACTTGTCATTGCTTTCATATTTAGCCTTTATGCGACCTGCGCCTCTGTCTATGGCGGTTGGCGTGGACGCTCGCACTGGGTGGAAAGCGCGCGTAATGCATCGTTACTGGTTTTTCCACTGCTGACTATTCCTGTACTTGCAATTGTCTATTCGCTCTATACATTCGATTTCTCCCTCGCCTATGTGTACGATGTCTCGAGCCACGCCATGTCACCTTTCTTGCGCGTCACTGCGCTGTGGGGTGGTCAACAAGGCTCGGTGCTTTTCTGGGCATGGCTGATGGCTGCGTTCGTCGGCATTGTCCTGCTGCGCAAATGGGATCGAGACCGCGAGTTAATGCCCTACGTCATATTCGTTGCCATGCTGACGACGACTTTCTTCATTGGTCTGGTACTCTTCATTACGAATCCTTTTGCTCGCCTGTGGTACGTCCCAGGCGCGACTGAACTCACCCAGGCCCTCTTTCAGCGAGCCAATGCGATGCCCTATTTCCCCGATGATGGCAACGGGTTGAATCCGTTGTTGCGTCATTTCGGCATGATCGGCCACCCGCCGACTACTTATCTTGGTTTTACAGGCTTCGTCATTCCATTTGCATTTGCTATGGCCGCGTTAATCACGGGTCAATCGCGACGTGATGAATGGATCCTCACCACCCGCCGCTGGACTCTGTTTGCATGGATTTTCCTCTCCATTGGTCTGCTCCTGGGCGGTCGTTGGGCGTACGATGTGCTTGGCTGGGGCGGTTTCTGGGGTTGGGACCCAATTGAGAATGCCATGCTCATGCCATGGTTGACTGGTACTGCCTTCCTACATTCTGTGATGATGACTGAAAAACGTGGGATGATGAAGAAGTGGAATATGGCGCTGATCATCCTGACCTATTCGCTGTCACTATTCGGAACCTTTATCACGCGCACAGGGGTGATCAGTTCCGTCCATGCGTTTTCTAAGACCGCTCTCGGTCCGGCCTTCTTTGCCTTCATTGGCCTGACATTTCTCGGTTCGCTTACAATCCTCTATCTGCGCTGGGATACGCTGAAATCAGATCACTCCCTTGAAAGTTTCATCTCACGTGAAGCGGCGTTCGTCTTGCAGAACATGCTCTTCCTGGCGGTCACCTTTGCAGTTTTCTGGGGAACAGTCTTTCCGCTCATCAGTGAACTTGTGACCGGCACGAAAATTACTGTTGGCCCACCGTACTTCCAGCGTGTAACGGGTCCGCTCTTCTTCGCGCTTGTTCTGTTGATGGGCATTGCCCCGCTCTTTGCATGGCGCAAGCAGGCCGCGCGTTCACTTGGAAGAGCGATCTGGATTCCGTTTGCAACATCATTGGGAATCACCGCCATCTGGGGATTTCTTCATCGAATGCACCCCGCTTCCATCTTTGGACTTTGGCTTGTCACCTTTACCCTGAGCACGATCCTGGCTGAATTTTGGAAAGGCGTTCAGGCGCGCCACGCGACGCGTGGAGAAAATGCGTTTACCGCGCTGGTCAACTTGATCGGCCGCAATCATCGCCGCTACGGAGGATACATTATTCATCTCGGCGTCGTACTGATTGCAATGGGCATAATCGGCGATGCCTACTTCAAGCAGGAGACCCAGGGAACGGTCTCAGAAGGCGAATCGTTGAGCATTGGTGGCTATCAGTTCGCGTTCCAAAAATTGCTCAGTTACCCTGGCTCAGATGGTCGTGATATTGTGGAAGCGGTTGGACTCCTTTATCAGGATGGTAAGCCAATCCGTGAGGTAAATCCGCGCCGCGATTTCTTCATTGTGCAGGAACAACCTGTTACCGTACCCGGGGTCTATTCAACCCCCGGCGTGGATTTTTACGTGTTGTTGCTTGACTGGAGCGATGACGGGACAACTGCAACCTTCAAGATCTATGTCAACTCGCTGATTAATTGGTTATGGATCGGCGGTCTCGTAATGATCTTGGGCACCATCATCGCGACCTGGAGTAATCCTGTCAAACCTGAGGTTACATACGTGCTCAAGCCAGAAGTCCTGACCACATAGTACCGCAAACCCGCCAGATTGCCCCGCCGAAAGCCCGCACCTTTCAATGCCAATCAGACGTAGGTGTGGGGAAGCAGGCGGGGTAACCACATTCAACCTTAAGGAAGTTGCGGCACATAGCTTTTTAGGAAGGTTTGATGCGATATATAAAACTAAAACTCATATTGCTTTTCATTACTATCCTTGCCAGTCTCTTTGTGGTCTCTGCGGTCTTGGCTCAGGATGGTCAACCGGGTAATCCTACTGATAACGACGTTAACCGGGTCGCCAAGCAACTCTATTGTCCGGTCTGTCCCAACACTCCATTGGATGTATGCGAAACGCAGGCGTGCCAGGATTGGAGGGCGCAGATCCGTGATCAACTGGCTGAAGGTTGGACTGATCAACAGATCATAGATTACTTTGTTGCACAGTTCGGTGAACGGGTGCTAGCTGAACCTCAACGAAAAGGATTTACTTCCTTAGTCTGGTTATTGCCAGTGATCGCGGTTTTGCTTGGAATAGCAATCGTTTATGAAATTTTGAAAAATTGGCGGGCGCAGGTACCTATACTAGAAAGCTCACCACCCCTCCCTCAAATCCCAGACGAGATATTGAAAAAGATCGAACGCGAGATACGCGAAATGGATTAACCACGGAGCAATTGTTATGGAAATACCCTCTATCCTGATTGGTTTACTACTGATTGGCGCTTCTGTTAGTTTTGTGACTTTGCCTTTTTGGCAAAAGAGACAGAAACAAGTGACGAATCATAAAGCCGAAGTACAAAACCAAGAGCAACGAGAGTCAATTTTATCTGCATTACGCGATCTTGATTTTGACTTCAAGACGGGCAAAGTGAGCGAAGAAGATTACACACCTTTGCGGGCGAGGCTGATGGCTGAAGCGGCTCAACACATCGAGCAGCAGAAAGAACAAGATGACCAACTTGAAGCATTAATTCAGTCCCGCCGCGCGGCGCGCCAACCAACCTCTAAATGCGATCAATGCGGTACTCCCGTAGAAGCCAATCAGCGTTTTTGTTCTAAATGTGGTTCATCAGTCAATCATGAACTATGCTCATCCTGCGGAAGGAAATTTCAGGCTGGCGACTTATTCTGTTCGTCTTGCGGAAACAAGATTGAGGTTCAAATGGAAGCGGTTGGTCCATGATGAAGATGATGAAGAGAATTCTGTTCTATTTATTGACCGCGCTCTTCGCATTCTCCTCCTATGTAGTCCGCCCGGCGCTAGCTCAATCAGAACCTCCACCTCCGAGCCCAACAGGCGAAATACGCAGGACGATCATGAATCGCAATAGTGGTAAGGTGGTCGCTCAAAGTCTGGAAGTCATGTTGCATATTTTGGATAAAGATTTTGCAGAGAAGGACATGAAGCATGCTCAGTCCCAGCCTGACGGTACTTTCGTTTTTGCCGATGTGCCCTTTGATGCAAGCTTGCAATTTGCCGTTATGGCGATATATGATGGAGTGACTTATTTTTCGGATACTGCTCCAGCGGATATGACTTCGTTGCTGGTGGTAATTGAAGTTCCCGTTTACGAAAGCACATCTAATCTGGCAAGCATCCAGGTGGATCAAATGCATGTGCTGTTTGATATTGCTGAAGACGGGTTGGAGATCAAAGAGATTTATGCATTCTCGAATTCGGGGGAACGTACGGTAAAAGATGTTTATGATTTGGGAAACGATCAATTTGCGACGCTACAATTCCCTCTGCCCTCTGACGCAGACTATATCTTTTTCAAGCCTGAGGATAAAGATCGCTTTGTAAAACTCAATAGTGGTTTCGCAGATACATATCCTATCTTACCTGGGACACAATCAGCACAGCTCATGGTCAGTTACCTCGTTCCATATTCCGGGGAAAGAGAGTATACCTATGCAGCGCCGGTCAATATTGCCAGAATAAATTTTCTCATACCTGATCAGACAAACCTATCTCTTAAAGGAACGGGTCTTAGCGGACCTGAATCTATGGACTTGCAAAATGGCGGAACCTATCTGGTTTACTCCTATTCCGCGCTAAACGCCGGGCAAACTGTGAGTGTTTCGATTAGCGAAAAGGCTGCAAAGCAGAGTAGGAATAAAAATACGAACACGCCAATTGCTGTTGGTGCGGCATTCTTGGGGTTTGTAGTTGTTGGTATGGGTATATGGTGGTGGCGCAGGCCTGATGATATCGACGATGAAGGGATAGACCCTGAATCGGATTCTGAATCTGCAACACTGGATGAGTTAATCGTCGAGATCGCCCGGCTGGACGAGGCCTTTGAGCAGAACAGTCTCAATGCAGAGGAGTATCAACATCAGAGGCAGATACTGCTGCAAAAAGCGAAACATCTTTCATAGTTAGAAACAATAGTTAGATATGCATTTGACAAGTACCCTGCCTGCGCAGGATTTCTTGGTATCTCCACTGCTCTAATTTGAACCTGTCTAGACCCGTAGGTAAGTCTGGTCATTACATGACTTCAGTAGATAGGCATACCCCAAGCGAGTAAGAAAGCACCTAGGATCTTAGCCCTAATTGTCTGTGTGGAGAGTTGGGGGAACTGCCGAATTGTTTCTCATGCGCCTTTCTTATCGAACTTATCCAGAACAATCAAGAAGAGCTGCTCTTAATCCCGAATGCAACGGCCCTTTGTAACAGCTCGAACTTATTACTGGGAATAAATCTCACTACGGTGCGCCTGCGCCATACAGGGATGGATCTGTCGGTGTGCGCCCGGAGGGATCATGGACATAAACCCAGTCACCCTCTTTGGCCCAATCGAAGACCCAACGGGCATCTCCAATGGAGAGATTGACGCAGCCGCGTGATTGTGGATATCCAAAGTAGGTATGCCAATAGGTGCCGTGCAGAGCACGTGCCTGATCGAAATACTGTGTGTAAGGTACTTTCTGCAGGTAGTAATAATCTGATCGGTCGGCTTCGGAAGCACCGCTCATATCCTCGGTTTCCTTTCTTTCGTAAATCGGGAATAGACCCGGTTGCGTCCAGAACGGTTCGAGGCCTGTGGAAACCAATGTGGCAAAAGCCAACTGGTAGTCGTCATAGACAGCCAGGGTTTGCTCCTCCAGATTAACCTCGATCCAACGTCCGTTGTTTACACCTTCCGGTGGTTTGGTATCCGGATAGACTACGCCTATCAATCGCCCTTCAATCCACTCATTCGGACCGATGAGGTGCCATTTCATCCCATCCACTTCCTGAGTGTTATATATCTGGATGATATTGAAGCGATCGAGACTCTTACCGGTATCAGCCGCGCCATAACCGGGAGTACTTTTGACCTGTACATCAGCGAGCACCCAGCCAAAGGCGTTGCGCGGGGTGGAACTGAATTCCAGTCCTTGGAAATCGGAATAGGAAATACGCGAGCCTTTACCGGGCATCCACTCGGCGGATGGAAGCATGTAATAGATGCCTTGTCCGGTATCAAAGCGGTCAACGTAAGCGATGTAAACGAATCCAGGCTCTAGATAGCGCCCTGTTCCTCCCCGGGCTATGGCCGCATCGAGTGTGGGATAAAGCGGTGAGCCGCCTGCATCGACTTTAAAGTACCAGTAGAGTACGTTCGCCAGCGCAGGGTCGGGAGCGGAGGCTGGCAGCGGACGCATCGGGTAAGGGATACCCATTCTGGCCAGCTGGGTCAGGTAGGCAGATGGGCCAAGCGGGAGACATTCATCCGGCGGTGTTAAATAGACCCCAGGCGGGCAAACCACGGCACCGCTGGCAGGCTCTTCGGGTGGCGTTTGATCCTGAGCCAAGGCCCTGACCGGGAAGAATGCCATCAATAAACTTAGACTAAACGATAAAAGCGCGATACGACTCATAAGGATTGTGAGTAAAAGCCGAGATCGGCTGGTGTATTACCAGCCGTCTCGGGAGGGAAGATGCGTAGACTGTCCATATCGATTAGCCCAAGTCTTGCAACATCTGCTGATATTGATCACGAGTGATCTCGCCGCGGGCATAACGTGCCTGCAGGATTTCACGCGGGGATTGATTGCCAGAGGGCTGATTCCAGTTGGCCGTGCCGCTGGTGAAGCGTTTGACAGCCCAGACGATCAGGATAACGATCCCAATGATGATCACCAAGTTGAGGATCAGGCCGAGCAAGCCGAAGCCTCCCATCATTCCAAAGCCCATCATAGTCATTCCTCCTTTCCGTTGAAGTTTTGCGTCTGTGAAGATGTTCTTGATCTATGCGTAGATAGTACCAGGCAATAATGAAGCCTCAATCAAGCTATCATAAAGGTTTGATAAAGAAGCAGGTTGCTGTTCGTGAGTTATGTTCCTTGCTATGGGGAGGACCATCGTGAATTAGAAAACATCACCGCGCCAGCGATACCATAACCAGCCAAGCGGGAGGCCTGCTAGGCCACCAGCTAACCCGGAAAACCAGTGATAGGGATGGGGATATGCATCCAGTATGACTCTTGCAACTACATAGCTCACGAGAGCCAGTCCAAATGCCCATATATAAACTACTAACGGCCATTCCTTGCTTTTCATTTTTTCATTTGTCAAGGCGGTTTTCGAAACTTTGATTCTGCTCATATTATTCTCCTGCAGAAGATGGATGGAATATTGCTTATCCAGTCGTTGAAACAACTTGGACGAGAGTCCCCTCGCCTGGCTGATAGTGATATGGGATTTCAGGAGGGACCTCGGGCCGGGTCCAGCGATAGATGAATTTTGCATCGTCCGGAGTTAAGTTCACACAACCGCGACTGCGCGGTCGTCCGTAATCGTTGTGCCAATACGTGCCGTGGAAAGCAACACCGGTTCCAGCAAAGAAAGACACCCAAGGAACGCGAGGTAAATCATAAATATGGGTAACGGCATCTACTTGATTAGTCATGTGGATGCTTGGTCCTTTGTGAAAGGTTCGGAACTCGCCCAAAGGAGTCTTAGATCCTTTATCGCCGCTGGAACAGCGTGCCATCAGCACAGGCTTCTCATCTTCGAATGCTGTCACCGACTGGCTTGCCAAGTCAATATAAATATATTTGTTTTTTTCTGGAACCTGAGCTGAGAGCAGACCAAGTTCACTGGGCGAGATCAGGCGCATCTCATGTACTGGCACATAAAGCGATTCCTGTATTTGACAGTCATAAATCTTATACCAGATGCTTTTTTCATTCCGATTTACAATCACGTCAGTGATCAGTGGGTGAATGAATAATAGATACGGTAGCCGCGGTCCGCCAGAATGCTCGTTTCAAGCCGCGTGTCACAGAACGGCACCACAAGCTCACCCAGCACGCCAAGTTCCGGAATATCAAATATGGGCCGTTGATGGAGCGTCTGAACCGGTTGAATCCAGCCAGCGTAAGCATAGCCTTCATTCGCGACCAAAGATGTCTATCTTCTTGGCGTTGAAGGACGGCTCGCTTAAGAGCTCAACGCCGCTTATGGTCATCCGTCCCTGTTTGGGAGTTTCGACGGCAAAAGCGCGGTCAAGGTGTAGTTCTGCTAGAAACAATCCCAGCAGGCCGGCACCTGAGGCTTTCAAAAAGTCGCGGCGGGAAAATCCTGAGTACAAGCTTTGCATCTACAGACCAGCTGGAAATCTGACTGCTTTGGAACCTTAACGATTCTGCGAATACTTCTTAACTCTTGAAATCACGATTGGCATTGACACAATGAGACTGAGCAATGCAACCCAGACCATGCCACCGATACGGGCTACAAGCGGGTAACTGTCAGTCAGGGTAGCCAATAGAAGAAATAGTAATGCCGATCCTAGTGAAATAGGAATGTAAATGAGTGCACTTTTCTGTGCCACTTGCTTTTCGACTTGTTCGTGTTCCATGAATATATCCTTGTGATTGACTTTGCATACTGATGATATAGGCTTAAGTCGCGGGCTGCGCAACGATTAACTTAAACATACCCATATCGTCCAGATCCTTAACCTGTTCGATCTGCAACCCGGCGGCACGGACGTTCTCCACCGTTCGGCGATTGATGTTCGCTCCATTCAACCGAACAATGAGTGGAGCCAGTGCATCCATCAATTTGCCGATGACAGGCCGGTCGATGCGGACATGTTCCAGAAGCAGGATCTGTCCGCCAGGGCGAACGACCCGGCCAAGCTCACGTAAACCTTGGAGCGGATCGGGTACTGAGCAAAAGACAAAGGTTGACACAACAGTATCAAAGGTCGCGGGGAGGAACTCAAGGCACTGCACATCGCCTAGGCGCAAATCAGCATGCCGGTTCAAACTCTTGAGGCGCTGGCCAGCAATACACAGCATGCCCGGCGTCAGATCGATGGCCGTGATTTTCAAATCCACTGGCCAGAATTCAATATTCTTTCCCGTACCGACACCAACTTCGAGTACTCGTGGACCACGCACTAACCGCCATAGCTGCTGTCTCCAGGGCCGAAAGCGTTTCTCCATCACCCATTCAACCTTGTCATAAATTGGCGAGATTCGCTGATAACGTGCACGAGTCAGAACTGTGGCCTGATCGTCTTCGTATCTTGCGGCTGGATCAAGAATTGGGGAATGAGTTACCATTTGTTATTTCTCCTTCTTCTTTGTAGTTAATCGTCGCCGGCCGAAATCGGGGCAGAGCGTAGTTGCGCGCTACCACTACCCTGACTGGACTTGTGTTCAGGTCCAATGGTTGGCTTGAAGCCTTTCAACAGCAATGTGTTCAACGTTACAGAGATAGAGCTGACAGCCATCATCAGGCCAGCTAGCTCAGGACTGAGGATGAGTGAGGCAAATGGATAGAGTAACCCTGCACCGAGTGGGATCCCCAATGTGTTGTAAACGAACGCCCAGAATAGGTTTTGCTTGACCTTGCGCATCGTAGCTTTGGCAATTTCCAATGCCACGACGACATCACGAATATCATCCTTGATCAGGATAATATCGCCGGTCTCTTTGGCCACATCGGTACCAGAGCCAATGGCCATACCAACTTCAGCCTGCGCCAGCGCTGGGGCATCGTTCACGCCATCGCCAACCATGGCAACCTTTTTACCTTGCGCCTGAAGTTTCTTGACTTCCTCTGCCTTATCCTGCGGCAGGACTTCGGCTAGTACCCGGTCAATGCCAACTTGACGGGCAATGGCTTCAGCCGTGCGGCGGTTATCGCCGGTGATCATGGCTACTTCGAGACCCAGCTTGTGTAGCCGCTTGATGGCCTCGGCGGAGTATTCTTTCAGGGTATCCGCCACCGCGATCAGGCCACCAGCTTGTCCATTCAGAGCAATGAACATCACCGTCTTGCCGTCGGCTTCCAGAACTTCAGCTTGCGTCATCAATCGGCTGAAGTCGATACTACGTTCGCGCATCAGTTTGCGATTGCCCAATAGGATTTCAGAACCTTCCACTTTTGCTTCCACGCCGTGACCGGGAATCGAGTTGAACATCTCAGGTTCAACCAGCTCCAAGCCACGATCCTGCGCGCCGCGCACAATCGCCTCTCCCAGAGGATGTTCACTGTTCTTCTCGGCGGTTGCCGCGACTCTTAGCAACAAATCATCACTCACTGCGAAGTCCCCGAAGGGGATTAGCTGGTTACTGGCTACTACATCGGTCACTGATGGTTGACCTTTGGTCAACGTGCCGGTCTTGTCGAACACAATGGTCTGTAATTTACTGGTGTTCTCGATAGCCTCTGCGCCTTTGAAGAGCACGCCAAATTCTGCACCCTTGCCCGTCCCGGCCATCATGGCAGACGGTGTCGCCAGTCCCACCGCGCACGGGCAGGAAATAACCAGCACAGTTACGCTTAGCAATAATGAGAACCCGAATACGCCGATCTCACCTAGTTTGTACGGCGACATAATGAAACTGGAATTTGGGTCGAAGAACATCTGGTAGCCGAAGAAGAACCAGAAGAGGAACACGACAACCGCCAGCAGGTGAACGCCGAGGATGAAATGGCCAGCCACCCAGTCGGCTAATTTTTGAATCGGAGCTTTGCTGGCCTGAGCGTCTTCCACCAATTTGATAATCTGCGCCAGCGCGGTCTCCTTACCAACGCGCGTGGCGTTAAACTTGAATGCACCGGTCTTGTTCATCGTCCCACCAATGACTGTATCGCCAGCCTTCTTTTCGACGGGCAGGCTTTCGCCGGTCAACATGGATTCATCTACTGCAGAGTAGCCTTCGGTCACTTCGCCATCTACCGCGATAGACTCGCCGGGGCGTACCAGAATCAAGTCGTTGATTTCGACTTCGTCGGCCGGGATTTCCTCTTCTTGACCATTGCGTATTACGCGTGCGACTTTAGGCTGGAGCTTCATCAATTTGCGGATCGCCTCTGAGGTTCGTCCTCGCGTCAGTGCCTCGAGCCAGCGACCCAGGATGATGAATCCAGTGAGCAGGGCGGCGCTCTCGAAGAAGGTTGCACCTTCTCCGCCGAAGCCCGCGTTCGGGAAGAGGGTGTTGATCAGCGCGATCCCGTACGCTGCGCCGATACCGGTGGCATAGAGCAGATTCATATCAGTTACGCCGTGCTTGAGTCCGCGCCAGGAGTTGGAGAAGAATTGCCGTCCGGGTCCAAAGACAATGGGCGTAGTGAGCAAGCCAATAACCCACTTATAAGAAAGCCAAACCGGAACAAGAATTTTCAGTGGGCCAAGCATGTCGTAGAACGTGCCTGTCATGACAATCAAACCTATTGTGCCAGCAATGATGAGATTACGGCCCTGACGTTTGATTTCCTCTTCACGAGTCTGACGTTCGCGGTCGAGGGCGTCCGTACCCTCGCTGCGCTCCTGGGCCTCGTAGCCGCCCTCGCGCACAGCTCGTTTCATAGCTGTGACCGAGACCAGGCCAGGGATATCGGTCACTTTAGCGGTGCCCAGACCAAGGTTTACGACAGAAGCGGTTACTCCGTCCAGTTCCTTCAACGCGCTTTCTACGTGTGAAACACAGGAGGCACAGGTCATGCCGCGCACATCGAGCGTCAGTTCAGTAGTCGGGATAGCGTAGCCGACATCTTCAACGGCATGCCTCATATCGTCCAGCTTGACGCGATGAGGATCGTAGGAGAGATTCGCTTTGTTGGTAGCCAGGTTAACAGTCACATTCGAGACGCCTGGCAGTTCTTTGAGTGCGCTCTCCACGTGCGAGACGCAGGATGCGCAACTCATGCCACTTATGGGCAGGGCCAGTTCGGAAAGAGTTTCAGTCATGGATAACCTCAGGGGTGTGTTTGAAGTGTTGAACGAAAATCGTATACAAGGATTGGAGTCGCTCTAGTTCGGCGACTCTCTGATTGAGAGAAGGCGAGTTCATGATGACATCCTGGCTGGATTGCGCCTGACAATGAATGATCTTGCTGCCTGCGGCACGTAACGCCGCCTGGACAGCGTTGAGCTGATGGAGCACTTGCTCACAAGGCTGCCCCTTTTCCACCATTTCGATAACGGCATTCAAATGTCCCGCCGCGCAGCGTAGGCGCTGTATGATTTCAGCTTGCTGATCGGACTTCATAAGTCGCCTCAACAGAAGAGGAAGGATTGGGATCGTGAGGGATGAGCATATTTCGAACAGTTGACTCCAGATGTTGACGAGATCGCGTCTCAGCTGGGGTTGCAAGCGAAAGCCAGGTTTGCCCATCCTGTCCATGAATGACCAGTGTGGCAGGATCCTCCTGTTTGCCATACACAAGAAGGACCACCAACTGACAATCGCACTCATCGGTTCCATGATGCGGACAGGGACAATCGGGATGTGCCAGGCGCGCAATGTGCAAATCGAAAGTTTGCACAACGCGAAAACCAGCACTGGTCAGTTTTCCATAGACCCATGCCTGAACCTGCTCGCAAGTTTGATCGAGAGCCAAAAAGGGCAATAAAGCGCTCATTCAGAATCCTTATGCTCAAAGTATAGGCCGATGGGTTTTAAAGCCATAGCGCCAAAACCCCCGTTGAAAGGTAGGCATTTTCGCTTATTGGGCGCAAGGCATATGCTTATCATTAAAAAGAAATCAGAGCTGTTTTTTGCAACAGCCCCGTAGGGATAAAATCGAAACTGAAAGGATTTGAGCTGATAACAGTTCAAACCGTCGCCAAAATAAGGAGGCCCATCGCCACTACACCGCCACCTAGCGCCAGACGTACCCATTCTTTATGATGCAGATTCCAGTGCGCCAGGCGATTCAAAGTTGGGCGCGCAGAGGCAGCAACCAGGATCACAATCAGTGGCACGACAAAGATTAAGTTATAGAGAACGAGGTAACCATATCCAAGCAACGCCGAGGGTTGAAGAGCCAACAGGCTAAGAACGCCAAGGTAGACTGCACCACTACATGGGACAGTACACAATCCGATCAAGAAGCCTCCGACAATCAGGGCGGGGATAGTGGCCTTTTTCGCCATCTCCCGCGCTGTCATCCCAATCTGAGGTGGGGCTTGTAATTTCCAGCCTAAGTCTGGGAGGAAGAAGTCCTTGAGCATCCATAGGCCAAACAGGATCGCAGCCAGCGCGCCAAATCGGGCAGGGAGATGCTGCCGCGTAAAGAAGTCGAGCGTCTTAAGTAGACCCACGCCGAGCGCGAGGTAAGTCAGAAAGACTGCAGCGATATAGATACCGCCCTGGCCAAGCAGCCGCGCGCGGATCATATTCAGACTCTGCTCACCTGCCTGCATAGTTGCCAGCATGGCAGTAATGAAAAGAAGCAGGACGGTAAAAGCGCATGGATTGATGCCGTCTATTGCCGCGGCCACGATGACCGTAGGTAACGTAATTTTGGGTAGATACATCTGCATGGCTTCGGTTGGCGCGTTAGGATGCCATAAGCCCGTCAACGCGATCGCACCTAAAGCCACGACAGACAATGCAGAAAGAATGACCATGCGGCGAAGTGATGATGTAGTTGCCATCTGCTATTAGCCTTCGACGATAATCTGTCCGTTCATAGTTGGGTTGGCGCGCCCGCCACAGCAAATATCACAGTAGAACGTGTACGCACCTGCTTTCTCAGGCTTGAAAGTGACATAGTTTGAACTTTCAGGCTGAGCAATCACGTTCACTCCAAGTTCATCTACAGCCCATTGATGCTTTCCGCCCCCATCTGTGTGGTGTGAGTTATCCAGGCTGGTCAGGCGGATGGTGACAGCTTCACCGACCCTGACATGAATCTCCTTCTGGTCAAAGCCGCTCATGGAGGCAGACACGTCAATCACGTTGCCAGCTATGGGCGTTGGAGCTGGGCGAAAGAATGCCTGTTTTAGATAATAGCCGGCCAGCCCTAGCACGCTGACGACAATAACCACAAAGATCGCTGAACGAACACGCCTTTGCCGCACACGGGCCTCTTGGCGAATTTGGTGAGATGTTTTTTTCATTCTATATAATCCTTTGCAAGACTGATTGATTTATTCTGCTGTGATGAGTTGCGCACGATACGCATGATGACCATCGTTCCCAGCGCGGGATACCGCACTCACCAACTCATCCGCTGATACTTTCTTGCTGTCATAGCTCACCTCAGCCAGCGCCAAGTTCAAGTACACGTCGACGCCATAAACGCCGCCCAATGAAAGCAGACTATTACGAACGCGTCTGGCGCAGTTCTCACAACCCATGCCCCACACAGCCAGTAGCGCGTTATCTGCCTTGCGAATCTGATCCGCTGAAGCAGTGGTTTTGTTGATCGGTTCAACGTAGCAATTTTCGTCCATCTTCTTTCTCCTTAGATAGTTTGTTTGCTTATTTTGCGAGGCATCCATGCTAGCAGAGCCAGTCCTACAGCTAGCCCAAAGACGGCAAAGATCTGTGATTGGGTCAGCCCAAAGGCGATGATGCGATACGAACTGGTGAAGGCCAGGAAGAAACGCTCGAGGCTGTACAGAACCAGGTAGATCAGGAACAGCCTCCCGTCAGGCCAGTTATGCTTACGCAATTGCCAGAGTATGATGAAAATCCCCAGGTTAATCACGAGTTCGTAAACCGGCATTGGCGTATAGTACACACCGAGTTGCGGCACCATGGCATTTGGACTCGTATATGCAAACCCGAAGGGACCGTTTGTCGGCCTGCCCATCGCGTCACCGGTAATCACGCAAGCGATGCGACCAATGGCTTGCGCGAGCACCAGACCTGGCGCGGCGGCATCCAACAGTTTTGGAAAACGCCAACCTCTTTTCCAGGAAAGAAGAGCTGCCGCGATTAATCCGCCGAGAATCGCACCCCAGATCGCTAGCCCGCCTTCCCATATATAGAACGCACGGATCGGATTCAGCGCGTATTCATGCGACCAGTGATCGAGCACATGGAACAAACGCGCTCCAATCAACCCACCGATGACGATCCACACCGCCGCGTCGTAAATGTCGTCTTTTTTAAATCCTCTGCGTTCGGCTTCGCGCGCCGTAAGCCAGATGCCGACTCCAATCGCGATCAGTAAAATCAGGCTATACCAACGCAAAGCAAAATGGCCGATATTCAGAATGATTGGGTCAATCGAAATTGTGAACATATATGTGAAACCTCATGAACGAAATATTTTCCAGCTGCAGATTCCCCAGCAGATGACCAGAATTCCAATTAGCAGGCCTTCCGCTGTGAGCAAGCTAACCTTCCATCCAAATAAGGGAAGGACAAGCAACCCTACCAATGGAAGAGTACACATCCAGATAACAATGACAAGCGCCATCTCGTCAAAGTGGCTGGCAAATCGCTTAAACATGAAATATCCTTCCAGCTCAAACTTTGGCTATTTTATGGCTTCGAAGCCAAAAGGCTAAGCGCCGTTTATCGCATTTCAGAGTAGGCTTTTTTGCTTATATGAAAAGCATCAGGCTCTGGAGATGACCAAAGCCTGATCGATATATCCACCTTTATCGAAATTTATCAATGTCACGCATATGTATTAAGTGCCATAGAAGAGACCTTTGAAAAATCCTATGTCGATTATCAGAAAGTTTCCCAAGGCTACGCTCAGCGCGTCTGCTATAAATCTAATCCTATGGTTTAGGGATGTAAACCGTTGTGACGATAATGCAAACGGCAGACTGATCAATGTGCAAATTTCTTCACGCCTTGCTAATCGGGTCTCTATTGATTTTTTCACTGCAGCCGGTTTGTACTCGGGCAATCGAGTGGCTACAGTTTCGGTCAAAGTTTATTTTTCCTCGTGATGTGAATTGTGGCGGATTTTCCATGCACCAAACGCGAGCACAGCCATCGCTACGCCAATCAATCCTGCGAGGAAGACCGACTCTGATTCAAGATTGAGCCAATTCTTTCCAATTGACCAGAACAAGATGACTCCGATTAGAAATGCGGAGATATAGGAAATGACAGACCAGTTCGCTTCGTCGTTTTTCATTTTCTTTATTCCACGATCAACTTGCCGCGCAGCATGCCCATCTGGCATTGAAAGCCATATTCGCCAGGCTTCTCGGGTGTGAATTCAATCGTTGTTGGTTCGCCTTCAGGCAGTGGCGAACTCTTGTTGAAATCAGGAAACAACACTTGTTCCGAGCACGCTACACTTTCTTGACGTGTAAACGTCAATCGTACGGGGCGACCTTTCTGCACGACGATCACGTCAGGTGTGTAACCGCCTTTCACCGTTATGGCGACCTCCTGCGTCCCAGACTCGGATACGGCAACGCGGGTCTGCGCTTTGGGGGCAAACCAGAAATACCAAGCAATTAGAATGGTTAGGACGATTCCTGAAAGTATCACAAAGATTTGTAAAGCAGACATGTTATGCTCCTTTTACTGCTTGCAATATGGACAGCGAGCCGAAAATTGTCGTGAAGTGGAATGTCTCTTCGATTTCTTCTAGGCCAACGGAGTGCATCATGCCGGGTAGACGGCCTTCAGCATTGTCCTGCGCTTCTTCCAGCCACCTATCAAACAGGGCTAGGGCGTGCTCGTAAAGGTTGCGCGGCGGGCCAAAATCGACCATGTGAAACATGCCGCCCGAACGCAGAACACGGAAGACTTCTTGAAACGTACGTATCTTATCTTCGCTGACTAGATGGTGAACGACCAAACTGCTGACAACTACATCAAACGAATTGTCCAAATAGGGAAGATCATAAGCAAGCCCTTGCTCCCATTCAATATCCACACCAGCTTGACTTGCCTTTGCACGCGCAATGGTGAGCACAGTTGTATCTCCATCCAACCCTGTAAGGTTAGCTTCAGGCACGCTTTGCTTGATCATGATGGTCAAGGTCCCAGTTCCGCAACCAAGATCAAGCACGTTCATCCTTGGCCGGATATTTGCCTGCTGAATTAGTTTGCGCTTGAACGTTTCTTCGCGCATCACCCATTTGAGCAAAAGATCATATAACGGCGTGAGCCAGCGGAAACTGAGCGCAGGAATATAACGAGGACTCACATTACCTCGCGCTGAATCTGGGTTTGAAGCCACGAAGGCGATTGGCATTGCTAACCACAGTTACAGACGAGAAGGCCATCGCCGCGCCCGCAATAAGGGGACTGAGCAACAAGCCGAAGAAGGGAAAGAGTGCGCCCATTGCAACGGGAAGGCCTAGCACGTTGTAGATGAACGCGCCAACCAGATTTTGATAAATATTCTTCATCGTTGCGCGGCTGACCTCAATCGCTGTGACAACACCTTTGAGACTGCCTTTGATCAAGGTAATATCGGAGGCTTCAATGGCAACGTCTGTGCCTGTGCCAATAGCAAGACCAACATCGGCTTGTGCCAGCGCGGGCGCATCGTTAATACCATCGCCAACCATCGCGACTTTCTTCCCCTCAGCTTGTAAGAGCTGGACATTATTTGCCTTGTCTTCGGGCAGAACCTCCGCTAGCACGCGCGTAATGCCGACCTTGCGTGCAATCGCTTCGGCCGTGCGGCGGTTGTCGCCTGTGATCATCACAACTTCGATGCCTAGATTTTGCAAAGCTTTGATGGCTTCGGCAGAATCTTCCTTAACCGTATCCGCTACCGCGACGATACCCGCGGCCTTGTTATCAATTGCGACGTACATAGGTGTCTTACCGTCATCGGCCAATGACGTTGATTTATCTTCGAGTGAACCAAGGGCGATCTTCTCGCGGTTCATCAACTTGAGATTGCCAATTAAGACGCTTCGTCCCTCGACCTTCGCCGAGACACCGTGACCTGGGATAGCCTCAAAGTCTTTCACTTCGGCTAATTCCAACTTACGTACTTGTGCAGCTTCCACAATTGCCTGTGCCAGCGGATGTTCGCTCACCCTCTCCACCGACGCGGCCAATTTCAATAACTGCTCACTATTTACGGATGACTGCTCACTAATCACGGTATCGGTCAACTCAGGCTTGCCTTTCGTAATTGTGCCTGTCTTATCCAACACAACCGTATTCAAAGCACGCGCAGTTTGCAGCGCCTCACCAGAACGGATGAGAATCCCATGCTCCGCGCCTTTGCCAATGCCAACCATGAGGCTCATCGGAGTGGCAAGCCCTAATGCACATGGACAGGCAATAATCAATACAGTTACACTTGCCACCAGCGCGTATACCAGTTGCGGTTGTGGACCAACTATGAACCAAATAACAAAAGTCCACACAGCCAAGATCATCACTATGGGGACAAAGTACCCAGAGATCGTATCGGCTAGTCTTGCAATCGGCGCCTTGGAGTTCTGCGCGTCCTGCACCATTTTGACGATCTGCGCGAGTGCCGTGTCTTTACCAACTTTCGTTGCGCGGAACCTGAACGCGCCTGTTTTGTTGATTGTCGCACCGATGACTTCATCACCTTGTTTCTTTGAGGCAGGCAGTGACTCGCCAGTGAGCATGGACTCATCCACCGAAGAACTACCTTCAATAATCACGCCATCCACTGGTACTTTCTCGCCTGGACGAACCTGGATGAGGTCGCCAACCAATACTTCTTCAACAGGAATGTCAAGCTCTCTGTTATCTCGAATAACGCGCGCAGTCTTGGCTTGCAAGCCAAGCAATTTTTTGATCGCCGTACTGGACTGTCCCTTGGCACGCAATTCAAGCGCTTGTCCTAATACCACCAACGCGATCACGACTGACACAACATCATAAAAAGGCTCTGAGGTCCCTTCTGGGAAAACAGAGGGAAATAAGATCGCAAACGTTGAATACAACCATGCCGCCGAGGTTCCCAGCGCAATCAAGGTATTCATATTTGCAGAGCGATGCTTGAAGGCAGACCATGCGCCTGCGAAGAAGTCACTGCCAGACCAGAACATGACGGGTAATGTCAGCAAAGCGGTTACGCCCCATAACCAGCGCAGCGTGTCCATGCTCAGATCGCGCAGAAAAGGCACGAACTGGTAATAAGCCGTCAACAGCACTGGCACGGAAACTGCTGTTGCAAACCAAAACTTATTCATCAATCTGCGATATTCACGCGCGTGGGCTTCTTCTTGCTTATCCACTGGCGTCTCACTCTCAGCTTGGCGCGGCTTGTAGCCCCATGTTTCTATGGCGCTGTTCAATTGAGACATCGTCGTTTTTTGCGGTAGATATTCCACAGTCGCTTCCTGAGTGGCGACATTGACGCTCGCGTTTAGGACTCCCGGTGTTGACTTCAACTCCTCCTCAATAAATTGGACGCACGACGCACAGCGCAGATTTTCGATGCCAATGCGCGTTTGTGCGCCGACCTGATAGCCTGCTAATTTCACCGTTTGAGCGATTTTTGCGAGATCTACTTTCCCTGCGTCATACTCGACCTCGAGCCTGCCCGCCGATAAATTGGCCTTCACCTTATCGACGCCTGGGAGCGCGCGCAGCGCAGACTCAAGGTGAGCTGAATCTCCGTTTGACAACGACCCATTCAAGGGGAGATCGATGCGGGTGAGAGTCCGCTCAGGGTTGAAGCCCGTTGTCGCGGATGTCATTATGTAACGGTGCGGATCCTTATCAAATTGATCCACGCAGGACTGAGAGCAAAAGTAAAATGTCTGCCCCATGTGCTCGCGTTTGGCGAACGCGCTTTGGGGTTCGATATTCATTCCACAGACGGGGTCACGGACTATCATAGGTTACCTACCTTCCAAGTGAGGCTCAAAGTGTATATTCTTTTTGCAAGGCGTAACAGCGATTTTTAGCCCGACTTCGAGCACGCAGAAATGCCTATTTGAAACAGGCCGTTTGGCGAGATTGGCTTACCCCTGATCAAGCTCTCATCTGTTGGCGGAAAGTTCGCCTGAAAGACTTCTTCCTTATTTCAAGGAAGTGCCGCAATAAGGACAATTCTGCCAGTCAGCTTGCACATTCTTTCCACAATTGGGACAGGCACGCGAGGCTGGTGGCGTAGGACCGCCAAGATTCCGTACCAGCCAAACGATACCTAGTGCGATCAATATGATGAAGCCGATCGGTATCAGCCACATGAACATCATTCCGATCCACATAAAGGGAGAGTAGTAGCCCCAGCGACCCATCATCCCGGGTCCCATCATGCCCCAGCCACTGAACATTGCTGTGCTGAACAGCAATAGGAGAGCGATGACCCCGATAATTATAACCACTAGCCAGTTTATCTTTTTCATTACAATTAATCCTTTCTATTCATAAAACCTGTCGGCAGCGTGAATAAGTTTCCCAATCGGTCGGCACTAACTTATTGCAACGTGGGCAGGCGCGGCTTCTCGCATTCTTGAAAGCATTGATGCGATCATTGTTAGAAATGGCATAGACCACCTGTCCAATCAACAGAACGGTGAACCGTAAACATTATGCTCTTGTTGGATAGTGATGAAAAGGGGAGGATGGCGGAGGTTTGAATAGGCCAAATGGCTTATGACGCTATAGAATATTTCCCTAAGGCAACTAAGGAAGAATCCTACTTGTTGATTAATACAAAAATCCTTAGACTTTAAATTCGTCTGACGACGTATCAAGTTAATAAGTTGACCATCGCAGGATGGGGAGAAGTTAACGCAATTTCGATACCAGACTTACAAACGGAGGCTAACAGATGCATAAGAACCATTCAAACATGTCAAATATGGGCGAGAATCATTATCGTCACTTGCTCATAATGGCTGTACTCTCTTATATATCAATGTACATACTTATGTACGCAATGGTTAACATCATAGACAATGTATATAACAATTTTAACCAGTTCTATATGGCAGGCTTAATGACGGCTCCTATGGTACTGATAGAGCTTTCCGTGATGAGAGCTATGTATACGGACAAGAGACGCAATATCTTGATCATTGCCGGCAGCCTCATTGCCGCACTTGTCTTTTTCCTGCTCATTAGGCAACAGACTGCAATATCAGATAAGCAATTCTTGAGATCAATGATTCCGCATCATGCTGGAGCAATCCTCATGTGTGAACACGCCTCCATACAGGACAGCGAGATTAAAGAACTATGTGAGACTATCATCTCAAGCCAGCAGGGGGAGATTGATCAGATGAGGGCTAAATTGCATGAACTGGAAAAGTAAATGGAATGGGGCTTGGTCCTATCGGCGGTTATAGCTGGCATTTTGGTTGTAACAGGCTGGCTCGAGGGTCAATTGACCTTCCAGCGTACACTTGCACCCCGATCGGGCCGTGAGCCTAACGGCACGAGACGACCTGCGTTTCAAGCATAGGTATAACGGTGCATAAAGGACATTAAGTTTAGATTGCTATTTTGCCTTGAATGAAAATAGCCTACCCGAATCGGATAGGCTATTAAGGAGGGAGCAGAGACCTAGTGATGGTGATGTTCGTGCTCACCGTGACCCAGATACTTCTCAGGATCTTTGTCGAATGACTTCTTGCAACCAAGCGAGCAGAAGTAATAGGTGTAGTGCACCCCTTAAATTGGACACAGGGCCAAAACAAGATAAACTGTGTTCTGGAAGGAGTGCAAGATGGCACGGACGAGAAGGAACTTTAGTGCTGAGTTCAAAGCAGAAGTTGTATTGGAAATCATCAGCGGAAGCAAGACTGCCGCGGAGGTGTGTCGCGAGTATAACCTGAAACCGGATCTGGTCTCGCATTGGAAGAACCAATTTATGATCAATGCAGCACAGGTCTTCGAGAATGGCACGAAGGTCGACCCGCAACAAGCTCGGATCGAAGAACTGGAGCGCCTGGCTGGTAAGTTGAGCCTGGAATTAGAAATCGCAAAAAAAGCCTTGCTGCTCTTGCCGCGAGTCAAGAAAGAAAACGAGAACTGAGCCGGCAAATGAGTGAGCAGTACCCGAAAGCCGTGGTGTGCCGCGTGTTGAGTGTGGCGCGCAGCAGCCTGTATCATCGACCGAGTTCAGTGCGGAACGAGGCCTTGGAGACAGCCATGCAAGAGATCTGTGCTGAGTTTCCGTGTTATGGCTATCGGCGCGTGACAGCCGAACTGCGGCGGCGCGGCTGGCAGATTAACCGGAAACGCACTGCCCGCATGATGAAAATCATGGATTTGCAGGCGAAAAAAGTGGTGCACAAACGCCGGACAACCAACAGTGAACATTCGTTTCCGCGCTATCCAAATCTAGTGGAATCCCTGCTGGTGCAGCGTCCAGATGAAGTCTGGGTGGCCGATATCACATATATTCGGCTGAAGCATGGCTTTGTCTACCTGGCAGTTCTCATGGATGTGTTCACCCGTGCCATTCGTGGTTGGCACTTGGATCGTTCGTTGGACCAGAGCCTGACACTTACGGCGTTGCAGAAAGCTTTGGAAACACGTTGTCCGGAAATTCATCACTCGGATCAAGGATTACAGTATGCGGCCACCGACTACACCAACCTGCTTCAGCAACACAATATTCAGATCAGCATGGCGGAAGTCGGTGAACCTACGCAAAACGGGTATGCAGAACGATTAATGCGCACCATCAAGGAAGAGGAGGTCGATTTATCTGACTACCAGGATTACTATGACGCTTACCAACAGATCGGGCGGTTCCTGCAAGAGGTTTACATGCGCAAGCGTGTGCATTCATCTCTCCATTACCTGACCCCGGCTGAGTTTGAGACCCAATTTATTTCTGCTACACTTGATAGCAGACTGCCCCTTTAGTGTCCACTTTTTTGGGGTCACTACAAGGTCTGTCCTTTATACTCTGACTTACCAGCCGCAGTTGCGGGATCTATGTCCATGCCACAAACGGGATCTTTCACTGTGTTCGCCATATAATTTTATCCTTTCGTTTGATTCAATTATCATATAAATAGACTTCTTCAACGAGGGCAAAATTACTCGAAGTCCTATAAGCAATTTTGCTTATTCCACCGATGATGCAATGAACTTGCCCTATCAATTTGCGCAACTGCCACCCTGACCAGGAGCCTGTTTTAGCAAGCCACTAGCCTGAAGGGCCTCATGCACCGTGCCAGCGCCGGAAGCCGAGGAAAATTTATAGCTTACTACAAGCTTTGGATCGGCATCAGCAAAGTCAATGCCTTTATTTGACTTAAGATAAATAGCAGTCTCCAGCGTTTGTTGCGGGAACCAGTACGCGTTGACATACTTAGCCGCCTCGAACATCTGATCTGCGCTGGCGCCTTGCGAAGCCATCAATTCCAGTAAACCAAGCATAGCCATACCATGATTGCAGTCAGGGAAAAGGGTGTGGTTGTTGCAGCATGGACGATACACCGCAACGGCTACTTCCTCCACACGTGCTTGTTGTTCAGCTGTGAGCGAAATCAAATCCATGCTGGCATACAGTTCGGTAACAGGTTTTGTTGCTAGCGTCCATCCGCCGGTAGATGCAAAACTGTCAATCTCTCCGTTACTGTATTGAACCATAGGCCCGTCCGTGAGGATCGAATTCTTATTGGCTAATCCAACGGCCCAAAAAAAGTTTAGAAGAAAGTGGGCATTCTCCGGGGTGAGGACGATCTGTTCATCACTGCCCTTCTTGAGGATCTCTATTTGAGCTTTGGAAAGTGGCTTGTTAGAGTTGTCGTAAATCGCCGCGAACGCATCGTAGCTGATCACGCCGCTCGCAAGCAGGCGCGGACCAAGATCTCCATAGGAAACAGGCAGGGCATAACCATCTTTTGGGTTTACCTGTTCATAGAGTTGGGTCAATTCTTTTTGCTGTTTCGACTCGGCAGTTTCATCTTGTCCCCACTGTAGGTAACCACTTCCAAAGCCGAGCAGGAAAGCAACTACAACGCCAATGACGATCCAAGCAATTTGCCTGATACGCTTGTTCGCCGAAATCTCTTCGACAGTAGATTCTTCAGTCATTTCAATATCATCGTGTTCTGTCATGGGTTCTTCTCCGCCTTGCAAGCTTGCTTTATAGAACGGTTTATTCAGATTTTGTTTCTTGGCTCTTGACATACTTCTCGGGATCACGCTCAAACATGGTCTTGCAGATTTGCGAGCAAAAATAATACGTCTGCCCTTTGTACTGGATACTGCTGGCTGCAGCATGTTGCAGGTTGACCGTCATGCCGCACACAGGATCTTTGGTCATCTAAGGCTCCTCATTTTTCGATGTTGTATCCAGACTGTTCCCACGCCACCATGCCGCCTTTCAGATTCCAAACATTGGTATATCCTAGGGAAACCAATTTCTCTGCAGCGATCTGACTCATGTGTCCACTGCGGCAATATAGAACAATCTTTGCATTTTTATCGGAACCCAGTTGCGAAAGATTCTGCTCGATCTGATCATATGGAATGGACAAGTCCGTGCTGGCAATGTTGCCTATAAAAGGAATATGAACATTGATAAAGACAAAGTCCTTATTCTTGAACATTGTATTCAAATCATCGGGAGTAATGTTTTTGTATGAGCCGCCTGCTACAGTGATTGTTTCGTCGGTCACAGGCTTCGATTGACATCCCTCAAGCAAAATCATTGTCGCAATCAGAGTGAAAATAAATCTATTCATATATCTTATGCCTTCTGAAACGTGTGTCCACTCAAATAACCAAGATAAGCGGGGACAAGTGGAAGAACGCACGGCGAAAGGAAAGATAACAGGCCCGCGAGGATGGCTGTGAGATAGGTGGGCGCGGCGGCAAAGAGCGCGAACTTCTCAACATAAAATCCATTCTTGAACGCCCAGATTGCAATCAGGCTCATCGTATTTGTGAGAAGCAAACCTCCAATGATAATAATGAATATACCGCTGACAATTTGGATCGCGCGCCGATATCGTCCCACGCGCTTGATCCAGCCTGTGGCGCTCTCCAAGCCGAGCGCCATCCCCAGGAAGGGAATCCCTAGCCCTAGTGAATATCCAGAAGCTAGCCACATCGCTTGTCCCACCGTTTGTTGGCTGAGGCCCATCGTCAGGATCGCGCCAAGCGTGGCACCAATACAGGGGCTCCAGCCCGCGGCGAAGAAAATGCCCATGAGGGCCGACCCGCCGAAAGTCCCGCGCTGACCCGTGTATTCGGCACGCGTATCTGCATAAAACCAAGGGAGCCGAATTACTCCGAGTGTCGCCAATCCAAACAGAATGACAACAATCCCGCCAATTTGTGCAATGACCCGTTTATAAGCGCCAAAGAATTGACCGACCAGCGTTACGGAACCGCCCCAGCCGACAATAAATACCAGCGAAAATCCCGCCACGAATAGAAGCGCGTGGAGGAATATCTTCAATCTTTCATTTTGTGATGGAGCTAACGGAGTTGCTATTTCTGAAGCCAAGATTCACCTGCAAACTCGGGATATTGGAATGATACGCAAAATCCCGTCTTCGCATGAGCGCCGGATGGCGGGACTTCAAATAAGCCAAATGGCCTATCATTACTTTCTGAGTCGAACGGATAATCGTGTCCCTTTTCCCGCCTCGCTCTGGACCTCGAGTCTACCTCCGATTAAGTCGGCTCGTTCGCGCATTCCGAGTAGACCAAAATGCCCGCTCGGTGCGAAGTCAGTTGGGCTTTTTGGAACATTAAAGCCAGTCCCATTGTCCGTCACTTCCAGTTTGATTTCCTTATCAAAGGCAATATGCAACACAGCTTGACTCGCTTTTGCATGATGCACTATATTATTCAATGCTTCTTGTGCGATGCGATATAGGGCCAGTTCAACCCCGCCCGAAAGACGACGCTCCTGTCCTGATAGTTGAAAATCCACATCCAAGTGATTCGCCTGGCTTGTCTCGCGCGCCAGCATTTGAAGTGCAGTAACCAGCCCCAAATCTTCAAGATAAATAGGACGCAATGCGCGCGTCAGGCGGCGCAAGTTTTCTACTGTCGCCTCGGCGAGGGTTTCAAGTTCTTTGAGAGCCTGATGTCCACTCTGCGTTTTGACTGATTTATGAGCAAGTTGTACGCGTTGTTTGAGTGCGATCACGGCCTGGATGGTGTCGTCATGAAGTTCACGCGCCAGCCTCATCCGTTCTTCTTCCTGGGCGGAAGTGATCGCGCCAATGTAGTCACGTAAGCCCTCCTGCGCGGCCTGCACTTTGTGCGCCATCTCAGTCAATTCTTTTTGAAGATGCTGCACTTCAGAGATGCCGCCTACAGGTTCTTGTATGGCTTTGAAATCTCCCCAGGCAAGCGCCGCAGCTTTGGCTTCAAGCCTCTGCAACGGCTGGACAATTTGCTTTGCTCCAAACCACAACGCAATCAATGCGAGAACAAAAGCAGGTACAAGCACCAATGGAGCCATCTGCGTTGCTTGTAGGGAAGGGCTCACCACTGCCTGCCAGTCCTCTTCTGTGATGAGCGCCCAGCCTGTCGGTTTGATCGGACTGTAGGCGATTACGTGTTCACTGTTGCCTACCTCGACATAACGAGTCCCGCTTTCGCCGTGTAAGGCTTCTGCCACTCCTGGATGATCACTGGATAGACCTTCGGACGCATTGCTTCCATTCATGAATAACAAATTTCCTGAAGAATCAAAGAGATAGATTGCCAAACCAGTCGTCGCAGGGTATGAAGCCGAGAGGCTCTCAGCTGCCAAATGATCGGGTGAAAACGCGCCTGCCACGATGAGGTTACGAGCAACAGAATATTGCGAGACTATAACGAAAATTCTATTTGAATTGGAATCAAGAAATGGGTCAGAAAATACAGGTTCGGAGTCGGATGAAGAGGCGAAGGAAATGCTATTTTGTGAGATCCAATCCCACAACCCAGACTCATTAGTAGCGGCGATCATGTGTCTATCTTTATCAAGATAAGCGACTCCACCGTCGAAGTCTGAAGCAAGGTCCTTCGTTGTAGAGATGAAAGAATTATCTTTGGACAATTCCGCAAACGCGGCGAGGTTCGAGATGCTGGCTGCACGATGATGTAATTCGGAGGCAAGTGCGGCCGCAGCAGCTTGCACTGCGCGTTCATCGCGTTGGCCGACGAGGGCGCGCATATCCTGTTGATGAAGGGACACACTTCCAAAGGCAATCAGAAGTAAAAGTAGCGTCAGGGGCAGGACCGTGATGGCAAGAAGCTGCACGGTAAGACCGCGCAGAAAAGGCGCGCGGGGTTTGTTCATTCTTCGATGATTTTACCGGTGCTTCCCTGCACAGAACGCAGGACGGTGTGCGAGATCCAACCGAGTGAGACCGCGCGCATCACGGCTTCGGTGCGACTGTTAGCCTGCATCTTAGCGAAGATGTGAGCCAGATGTCCCTGTACTGTGCGATCACTGATGCCCAACTGCACGCCAATTGCTTTGTTGGTAAAGCCTTTTGCAGCCAAACGCAATACATCTAACTCACGATCTGTGAGTTGCTCGACGGCCACGGTTTTTTTAGGCCGCTTGAACAGATTGGACATCAACTTGCGTGTCACGGACGGGTCAAGGGCAGATTTGCCTTCATTTACATCGCGCACAGCCTGGATCAGCTCTTCAGCCGCGGCGGTCTTAAGCACGTAGCCGTTGGCGCCTGCCTGCAATACAGCCATCACGTACGGATCATCATCGTAAGCTGTGAGGATCAGTACACCCACTTCAGGAAAATGAGCGCGCACCCAACGTGTAACTTCAATGCCGCTGGCTTTGGGCATTTGGATATCGAGTACGGCTACATCAGGCTTATGCTTTTCGATCAGCGCCTGGGCTTCTTCGCCATCGCCTGCTTCAGCGACAACTTGCAGCTCGCCTTCTCCTTCAAGCAGTTGACGAATCCCCGAGCGAACGATGCGATGATCGTCAGCTAGGAGAATGCGAATTTTTGATTTGCTCGATAACTTTTTCATAATTCAATTTATCCAATTCTCGGTTGAGAGCTTGTATACGGAAGATGTATGGCAACGCGAGCCAGATAATTGCAAGCCCAGCTAAAAGCCCAGAGATGAGGCGCATCCAGGAATTGAATGAGCCGAGCGCGTCGCCTGCATAGAATGTTGCAGGCAGGGAATTGACTGTTAGCTTGATTAGCCATAGGTTGGTGTCACGAAAGCCCAGGCCTATTCCAGTCATGTCACTGATTGCGTGTGTGCCGCCGTCCAAAATTATGGGCAATAAGAGCAGGGCAAATACCCATGATGATAACGGTTTGACTTTGCGGCGCAATGGATACCATAAGAGTGCAAACAGCCAAATACTAGTATAGAACGAAATCATTCGATCTGACCAGGCAACTTTCCAGCCTATCTCAGGGTTGCCAATAAATTTCCTCAGGATGAGAGGATTCACTGTATTTTGCCAGGCGGCCTGAATCTCATTGAGAGAGTACATCGTCTTTTCACCGAAGAAAAAGAACGATCGCTCCGGCAGTTGGTGGCAGAAGAATGAGTAAATAAAATAGATTGACCTTCCAGCGCCGCTCCAGCCAAGGTTCATGAATACGGGCGCAAACAACGGAAGCCAGACCCATACACCATAGACAGTTAGAAAGATTCCAAACCAGTGACTAGAAATCCAGTCAATAACGGATTGTTTTGATTTTGGCATGGCGGTCGTGGTCACAGCAGACATTTTATCCTCTAGGACATATCAGGTTTAGATGCGCAGTTGAGATTGGCGCGGAAGTAGGCCTGTATTATGTCAAAGACTTCAAATTCTTGAATGCGTCCGTATAATCCAAGCCGAAGGTGAGTCGATCAGAATTTACAGAGTGCCACATAATTCCTAAACTCGAATTTTGATTTTTGCTCGTGCCGCAACCCCGCCTGAATGCGGGCGGGGCAACCAAAGGAAGTTGCGGTACGAGTAATTTGTGCCGAAAAGTTTAGCAATTTATGCAACGAGTGCCACAGCTTCCAAATAAACTGCATAGAGGCTGCGGTACAAGCGGTAACCAACTGCTTGCTATTCAATGGTAATCGGAAGTTTCATGCCCGCTTCATAATGACCTGGTGTATGACAGGCAAATTCAAGACTTCCACCAGATGCAGGTTCCGTAAATGTATATTCAAAGGACGCGGTTTTTCCCGGCGTAAGCTCACTTGCCTCAATCATGACTAATGCCGTTTTATCCAATTCTCCCATATCCATGGGCATACCCATACTCTCTTCCACCAAAGGAGGCATGACCATGATTTCGTGGTCTACATTGCCTGCATTCGTGACAACAAAATGATAGGGCACGCCTACTTTGAAATCTGTCACCGACGATTCAATTCCGAATTCAGTCAGGTTAATCTTGACTTCTTTTGTATTACCGGCTCCCTGCGTGCCACAGGCCGTCAATAACAAGCCTGCAGTGATTAGAACAATATATATTTTCTTCAAAGCAAACATCTTGATCTCCTCTTCATTAAAGAAAGGATTTTTATTCCTATAAATTGTAGGCAATTTGTCATGGAAACCCTAGAGCCATATCTCTCATAAGCACATACGCCATTTGGCTCATATGCCAGCAGGCGGTGGACTTTCCAGCGCTTGCCGAATGCTTGTCATTAGCTTTCCATCTATTCGGTGAAGCGGATTGTCTGTAACCGAAATCCATGTCTTTCCATCATTGCCATGCAAAATCAACGTTGCAGGTTCAGCTACCTCTCCGTACACTAGAAGTACGATCATCTGGCAGTCACACGCCTCCGCCCCGTGATTTGGACAGGAGCAAGCATGCACTCCAAGCCGCGCCGTATGCAAGTCAAAAGTTTGGACAGGCTGCAAGCCAGCTTGTAATAACTGCTTTTGTATTAACTGCAGGGCCTCATCGCAGGAAGAGTTAATTGAGAAAAATGGAGAGAACGTATTCGTAGAACGCATCGGAAAATGAATACCAACATTTTATAAGTTTTTTCCAAAGGGCACGGAGAGCAACCTGACGCATTCTCTGGTAAGCCATTTTGCCTTTAAGATAATCCCCTCGTTGCACTTAAGGGATCATTGAAGAACAACATAAGCAAAAATGCCTACTCGTTTCATGGCAATCTGGCGCAAGACGCGCAGGCGCACAAAGACTATCATGAGCGAAAAGGACATGTAAGTTATTGTGAAACGCTATCTGATCCCGCTCACCGCTTTCCTGCTTGGCTCTATGTTAATGGCAGCAGTATATTTCGGCGTCATTACATGGACACAGGGTTGGGACTATGCCGTAAGTCAATTTCTACGCAACCGCTGGTACATCCTACCGATCTTCATCACCTTAGGCATCCAGGCCGCACTGTATTCCATCCTTCGTTTCCGCCTTTTCATCCCCACCACGTCAACTGGTCATACAGGTGCAATGATGGGCGCCAGCGGCAGCACATCTGCAACGGCAATGATAGCTTGTTGTCTTCATCACGTCACCGACGTTCTGCCCATTCTCGGTCTAAGTGCCGCGGCCACTTTCCTCACACGTTATCAACGTCCCTTTATGCTGTTTGGCCTTGGCATGAATGTTGTCGGCATTATTGTCATGCTCGTTGTTCTTTATCGTGAGTATCAAAAATTCCAGCCTGTTAAAAAACTACAACCCATTCTGGAGGTCGAATGAAACGTTTTGCTTTGCTGCTTCTTTTTACACTGACTCTTATCCTCGCGGCCTGCACCCCCTTGCAAGCCAACACAGATCAGACTCCGCCCGAGCCTGCTGCTATTTCGACCGTCACCCCAATAGATAATCCAGCCGTTCTTCCTACCTTGTTTCCCAACACGGCTGGAAATGAAGAAATGACCCGTACAGATGAACAAGGCGCCGTAGTTGTCGAAGTTACTCCAATCAGCCTAGTCACATCTGCAGACCAACTTGAATTTGATGTTTCTATGAATACACATTCTGTTGATCTCAGCATGGATCTGGCAACACTTGCTACTCTCACGACAGACACAGGTATTACGCTACAACCCACGCTCTGGGATGCGCCAGGCGGCGGACATCATGTAAGCGGTAAATTGGTATTTGCTTCAATGAAGGAAGGCAAATCCATTCTTGAAGGTGCGAGCAAACTTACACTCACAATCGTCAATGTGGATGCCCCTTCACGCCTCTTTGAATGGGAGTTGAAATAATCCCATCACCTTTGATGAAAGGAGATATCAGGAGGTTGTTGTGTCTGGTTCAGACAAGAATCAACTCAATCGCCGTGATTTCATCAAAGCCACTGCTGCGGGTATCGGTGGTTTGATCGGCGCGCTGATTGGAATTCCATCGATCGCATACCTGCTCTCGCCGTCCCTGCGCGCCGAAGAAGATACCGACTCGATTGCCCTTGGCCCGCTTGAAAATTACCCAATAGGAATCCCAACGCGTTTCGACTTCACTCGCACAAAAGTCAACGGCTGGGAGAGAACCTCCGTGAACTATGGACTATATGTTGTGCGAAAAAATGAAAATGAAGTTCGAGTCTTCTCCGACATTTGCACCCATCTGGGCTGCCGCGTGAATTGGCATCCTGATATTGAGCATTATGTCAGCCCTTGTCATGATGGTCATTTCGACATCATGGGCAAGAATATCAGTGGCCCACCGCCGCGTCCATTGGATGAATTTGTTACAAAAATCGAAGATGGCAATTTATATATTCAGTTGCCAGCATTCAAACGAACTTCGTAGCAACCATCAAAATAAGCAATGATCACTCGACGTGACTTTCTTAAATTGGCTGCTCTGAGCACGGGAGCACTGGCCTTCCGTCCATTTAATCGGTTAGCCTTACCCACTTTTCCACAAGCCGACAAGCTTGGACGTATCACTGTCGGAAAGCTGGACGTGTTTGCGATAGCTGATGGAAGCGCTCAGCCAATCGGCGCGCTGTATGAGGACAATCTTATCCCCTGGATTCGTGAGGTGGTTGGCTCGATGCCTGGGCGTGTCAATCAGCGTTTTGTGGAAACGCCCAATGGCTTCGTCTGGGGCGGGTATGTTCAGCCCGTATGGAACCAGCCCAACGTTCCGACAACTACCCTGCCTGCAACCAGTTTGGGGCAAGGAATGTGGGCTGAGGTCACAATTCCTTATATAGACTTGGTACTGGACAATCCCCCTGCTCGCGCACCGTGGCTGCAATATGTTGCCTCGATCAACCTGCCCGCACGGTTCTATTACAGCCAGGTCGTCTGGGTGGATCAGATTCGTGCCGATGAATCTGGCCAGGTATGGTATCGGTTGAATGAGAAATACGGTTCAGGGGATATCTTTTGGGGACAAGCGGAAGCATTTCGCCCATTGACGGCAGAGGAAATTTCTCCAATCAATCCTGATGCACCTGACAAACGAATTGTAGTGAGAATCTGGGAGCAAACGCTTTCCTGCTTTGAAGGAAACAAGGAAGTCCATTTTGCGCGTAT